>PDWI01000191.1_pt1 | contig 91970 bp, 68 predicted proteins | sample 1430891 | NCBI WGS metagenome assembly PDWI01 (sample SAMN01162508, study PRJNA174530) | Oral metagenome, whole genome shotgun sequencing project. | biome: Marine environment; feature: Marine mammal; material: Swab sample of the gingival sulcus; isolation source: swab sample of gingival sulcus... | reverse complement strand
AAATAGCAAATAACTTGTAATGTCATAAATATGAGCAAGCTCATTTTATAAATTAAAAGTTATTTGCTACTCTCTTCTTGGATTTCGAAAATGACATAAAAGGTAGGCTTTGTAAGAAAGGCATTTGCTTAATTAGTTTAGTGTTTCAAAGCGTGGAATCTTAGCGATTTTAATGTCTTATAAGATTTTCATAGGCTCTGAATGACAGACTAAAGTTTTAAATATAAATTAGTATAAATTCTTTTTAATGTAATATTACCCACGCTAGATACCTACCTCACTCCTTACATCCTTCAGAGCCTAAAAACACTATGCAAAAAGAGCATTCCGTTTTCTCTTCCACGCTGTCATTCAGAGGAACGACATAAGGAGTGACGTAGGAATCTAGCGCGGAAGATTAAACAATAGTTTAAAAACAACACCAGAATAGAAAGCACCTAGTACAACATCTTCTCATCAAAGTCTGGTATTCTAGAAGTATCAAAATGACTGATATCAGGTTTCTTTATCTTTTCACAGCCATTAAACATACCTGTCATAATGTAGACTTTAGATGTATTAAAACTACTTATATCCACTTTTTCTAAAGAGTTAAGTCCCTTAAACATATCACTCATATCAATAATATCAGATGTGTCAAAGTGACTAAAATCAATACTTGTAATGTCTGATAAATCAAGTTCATTTTGATAGCCAAGATAACCATCAAACATCCTTCTATAACTATTGACAGGAATTCCTCTAACTTCTTTTAATGGCGCTGGAATTTTTCCTAAATCACCCTTAGTACCACCCTTGCCATTCCATTTAGCGATATATCCATTACTCTCATCATTTGGCTCATATTGGTAATATTCTCCAACTATTTTTTCTGAGCTATCCTCAAATTTAATATATTTAGGAAGATGTAGTTCACTTATCTTAGACTTTAATTCCTTGGCGCCAGTTACTTTTGAAATATCAACGTTTTCAAACATTGGAGCTTCAACACCTAATACACTTACATCAAAATTACTGACATCAAGTTTTTCTAAACTAATGCACTTACTAAACATTTTACTAAAACTATTGGCTTTTGACGTATTAAAATGACTTACATCAACGTCCTTTAGTGCATAACATTCATTAAACATATAGGCAAAAGAATGCACATTGGACGTATCAAAATTCTTTAAATCAAGTTTCTTAAGGCTTTCACAACCACAAAACATTAAAGCCATATCAGATACCTTTGACGTATCAAATGAGCTAAGGTCTAAAGTTTCAACATATTTTAAATCCGAAAACATAGCCCTCATATTAGTAACATTTGAAGTGTCAAAAGAAGAAACATCAGGTCTTACATAATTACTTAGAAAGAACATCCCCTGCATATTTGTCACCTTTGACGTATCGAAATGCGTTAAATCAAGGTTGCCTAATAGCGCAGTATAGAAAAACATATTAGACATATCTGTGACATTTGATGTATCAAAAGACGAAATATTTATAGCACATAGAGCATTATCACCAGAAAACATCCCTGACATATCTGTTACCTTTGATGTATCAAATTTTCTTAAATCCATACTCTTTATATCACGATAATCAGCAAACATATCGTGATAACTAGTTACAGGTTTCCCCTTATATTCTGTAAGTGGGGGTGGCAGAGTCCCTAAACTACCCTCTGTGCCACCTTTCCCATTCCACCTAGCTCTATAACCCTTTGTTTTTTCATCAAATTCATAGTCATAACAACCATCCATATTGGAAATATCTTTTCCTACTTTTTCGTATAATTCTGCTATATATTTACTTATTAAAGCCTCCTCATCTTCTTCTTTATAGTCAGGAAACTTACTGTAAAACATTTCATGAAGCATTTTATATCCCTTTACTTTTGACGTATCAAGATTGACAAATATCGCTGCTCCCTTATCCAGATTACTAATATCAAAGCTAGTAACATCAAGAAACTCTAGGTTATGACAATTACAAAACATCGCATCCAAATACGCAACATGAGAAGTATCAAAATTTGATAAATCTAGGTTTCTAAGGTTATAACAGTTGTAAAACATATTTTTCATAACAAATACCTTAGATGTATCAAAAGATGAAACATCTACAGTCCTTAACAAGTAGCAAGATGAAAATATAGAACTCATATTATTAACATTTGATGTATTAAAGCTTGATATATTTAGTTCTTCTAAATTGTACATATCTCGAAACATAGAACTCATGCTCTCAACATTTGATGTATCAAAAGAACTCAAGTCTAATGCTCTTATAGAATCTGAACCACTAAACATTGAAGTCATATCAGTTACAAGACCAGTGTCAAAACTACTTAAATCAAGTTTTTCTATTGAGTTCATACCTTCAAACATAGAACTCATATTCTTTACCTTTGACGTGTTAAAATGACTCAAATCTAAATCTGTAACACTCCACAAACTACTAAACATATGCGACATATCTACAACATTAGATGTATCAAAAGAAGATAAATTAAGCTCACGCAAATCTGACATCAAGAAAAACATAGAACTCATACTCTTGACTTTTGATGTATCAAACTTTGATAAATCCATTGCTGTAATATCGCTATAACTTTCAAACATATCATCATAACTTGTAACTGGTTTTCCCTCATACACAGTAAGTGGTGCTGGCAGTATGCCAAGATTGCCCTTAGTACCACCTTTTCCATTCCATCTAGCATTATATCCATTCGTTTTTTCATCAAATTCATAGTCATAACAGCCATCCATATTCGAGATATCCTTTACAACTTCAACTTTTGCATAAGGCTGCACAATAAAATCTTCCTCAAGATATTCAGGCACATGATTATCTGCAACAATATTCTCCTCTTCAACATCAGAAGCATCTTCACTAACTACAACATTATCATCAACTGCTTTCTCAACGTTATTATCTGAAGAAGGCACACTACTAGCTTCATCATTTGAACCGTCACCTTTACAAGCCACTGTAAAAAACAGACTAAGTGCAATAATAAAAATCAATAGTAATTTTTTATTTTTCATAATATCGTCCTTTAAGTAAACTAAACCTTTTACGTTAAAACAAACTACCAGTTAAATCTTTTAAATTCTTTTTTAATGTTATATCACCCACGCTAGATACCTACGTCATTCCTTACGTCATTCCTCTGTATGACAGCGTGGGTATTCTACCAGATAACACTTAAAACTATTACAAAGTCTAGATTCCTACGTTGCTACGCTCCTCTGAAAGACAGACTTTGTAACTTTGTATAGTGTTTTAAGGTATGGAACCTTAGATAATAGTTTTAACTACCATCAGAATAGGAGTACTAGTACAACATCTCCTCATCAAAGTCTGGAATTCTAGAAGTATCAAAATGACTAATATCAAGATTCTTTAAGTTGTCACAACGTTTAAACATACCTGTCATATCATAGACTTTAGAGGTGTTAAAACTGCTTAGGTCAACTTTTTCTAATGAATTAAGCCCCCTAAACATCTCACTCATATTTCTAACGTTGTGTGTATCAAAATTTGATAAATCAATACTTGTCACCTTTGACATATCAAGCATATTATCAACATCTAAAAATCCAACAAACATGCCAAAATAATCGTTAACTGGAACACCATCATACTCAACAAGTGGTGCAGGAATTTTTCCTAAGTCTCCCTCTGTACCACCAGTGCCATTCCATATAGCTTGATAACCAGTATTAAATTCGTTTACTTTGTAATTATAACAACCTTCTACAAACTCCTCTTTTTTATTAGAAAAATCTATCACTTTAGCTGCACCACTATTTGCCGTTTTCTCCTTAAATTCTTCGTAACCTGACACTATCGAAGTATCCATTTCCTTTAGAATTTCAGCATCTACTTCTACAGCACTAACATCAAAATTACTGATATCAAGAAAAGTCAGCTTATCATTTTTACCAAACATCAAATTAAACGTAATAACTCTTGACGTATCAAAAGCACTGACATCAAGGGTCTTTAGACCTTGGCAAGCTGCAAACATCATGTCCATACGCCTTACATTAGAAGTATTAAACATGCTAACATCAAGAGACTCTAAACTTGTACAAAACAAGAACATTCCTGTCATCGTTTTCACTTTTGATGTATCAAAACTACTTAAATCTAAATTTTTTAATTTTGAACTCCAGGCAAACATAAAAAACATATTTTCAACATTTGAGGTATCAAAATTAGAGATGTTTAATTCTTCTAGCGAAGAAGTAAATGTAAACATATTTCTCATCGTTGTTACACTACTAGTATCAAAATTACTTAAATCCAATTTTTTTAGTGACGAGGCTTTTTCAAACATACTTCCCATATCGGTGACTTTTGATGTGTTGAACATACTTAAATCAAGACTTTCTAAATTTTCATCTTTCTGAAACATAGAACTCATATCTTCAACATTCGAGGTGTCAAAACTAGTTAAATTTAGACTTTTTAGACTTTTCATACCATAAAACATATAGGACATATCAGTGACAGCTGAAGTATCAAAATTAGATAAATCGATTGATGTTATTTGGTCATAATCATCAAACATAAAGGAATATTTAGTAACTGGTTTTCCATTGATCTCTTTTAACGGTGCTTCAACTTTTCCCAAATCACCACTAGTTCCACCAATGCCATTCCACTCTGCTCTGTATTCTCCAGCATCTTTGATAAGAGTATAGTCATAGAATCCTTTACTAATGACGCCATTATCATCTGAAGCCTCTTTTTCAGTAGTATTGTCTTGGGCAGTGTTTTCTTCTGACGATTTTTCATTAGAAGCTTTGGCATCTGAACTGCCTGAGTTATCAGACTGGCTCTCCTCGTTTTTGTCACCTCTTTCAATTACACTTTCTGCATCCGTGACTTTGTCCCCGGAGTTTGTATCAAATTCAAGCTTTTCTTCACTACAAGCTGTAAAAGTGAAAAGACAAGTTAGTACAAGGCATAAAAAGAATACACTTTTTCGATATCCAAACATATTAGCTCCTTTCAAAACGTAAAACAAATTGAATAAAGGAAGAGCCAGCACCTATGCATCATAAACGCTAACTCTTCCCTAAATATATTTATCTATGCTTTTCCAGTAGAACCAAATCCACCTTCTCCTCTTTCAGTATCAGATAAAACATCCACTTCTACAACATCCACTCTCTCATATTTGGCAATAATCATCTGTGCAATTCTATCACCAGAGTGAATAGTATACTCTTCATTTGATATATTTACCATAGGTATCTTCAGCTCTCCTCTATAATCTGAGTCAATTGTACCTACAGCATTGATAAGAGTAAGTCCATGCTTAATGCTAAGCCCAGACCTTGCCCTTATTTGACCTTCAAAACCCTCTGGAATTTCAGCAAATATACCAGTAGGTATGAGTTTTCTCTCTAATGGTTTGAGTGTAATCGGCTCTTCTGTATACGCCATTAAATCAAGACCTGAAGCTCCCAATGTCTTATATGAAGGAAGTGGGTTATTTGATTTATTTACAAGTTTCAAAACTGACATAGTTCCCCCTATAATAGAGCTTTTCTAGATAGATTAATTCTACCCTTGCTGTCAATTTCAACAACCTTCACTTTTATTTCATCACCTATCGTAAACTTATCTTCAATTTTTTCAAGTCTTTCCTTAGTAAGCTGAGAAATATGACACATGCCCTCTTTGCCATTTCCAAGGTCAACAAAGACACCAAACTTCATCATTCTAGTTATCATACCTTCATAGACTTGACCAGGCTCTATATCAACAGTGATAGATTCAATAATCTTCTTCGCTTCTTCACCTGACTGACCATCTGGCGCTGTAATTAGTACAAGACCAGTATCGTCAATGTCAATCTTTACACCTGTTCTATCAATGATGCTGTTTATCATCTTTCCACCAGGTCCTATGACGTCTCTAATCTTATCTGGATTGATATTGAGCGAGAATACTCTTGGTGCATACTGACTCATTTCTCCAGCTTCAGAAATAGCTTCATTCATCTTGCTCAATATATGTAGTCTTCCAAGTCTAGCTTGCTCAAGTGCTCTGACAAAAATCTGCTCTGGAAGTCCTTTGATCTTGATATCCATCTGCATTGCAGTAATACCTTCTGCTGTACCAGCTACTTTAAAGTCCATATCTCCTAAGAAGTCTTCCATACCTTGGATGTCACTTAGTATTGTTACATCGTCACCTTCAGCAATCAGACCCATGGCAATACCTGCTACTGCGCCCTTTATAGGAACACCAGCATCCATTAGCGATAGAGAAGAACCACAGATACTAGCCTGTGAACTTGAACCATTACAAGCTAATACTTCTGAAACCACTCTGATAGCATATGGGAAGTCCTCTACTGAAGGAAGAACTGGTAGTAATGCTCTCTCTCCAAGTGCACCATGACCAATTGCCCTTCTGTTAGGACCACGCATTGGACCAGTCTCACCTACTGAATATGGTGGGAAGTTGTAGTGGTGCATGTATCTCTTGTCTTCATCACTGCCAAGACCATCAATTCTCTGTGCATCCCCTAAAGCGCCAAGCGTAGTGATAGATAGTGCTTGCGTTAAGCCTCTAGTAAAGAGTCCAGAACCATGAGTTCTAGGTAGTATAGATGTTTCTGCTGAAACAGGTCTAATGTCTTCTGGCTTTCTGCCATCAGGTCTTAGATTTTCTTCAAGAATCATCTTTCTAACAACTCTCTTCTCTAAAGCTTTTAGTAGAGAACCTGTATAAGATGGAAGCTCATCAACCTGTTCAAGTAGCTCTTCCTTAATCTTAGCCTTTAATTCTTCCATAGCATGAGCTCTCTCTTTTTTGCCATGGTGAGATACTGCTACCTTCATTTCATCGTCGTACTTGTTGATGATATAATCAATTGTATTATCCACTTCAAGCTCAGGAACTTCTTTCTTTTCCTTGCCAATTTCAGCTTGGATTTTTGATATAAATTCTGTAATTTTCTTTATCTCGTTGTGTCCAAAGTTCAGTGCTGCAAGCATTTCTGCTTCACTTATCATCTCTGCTCCAGCTTCTACCATGTTGATAGCATCATGAGTACCAGCAACTGTTAGACTGAGTTTTGACTTTTCAGCCTGTTCAACAGTAGGGTTGATGATAAACTCACCATCTACATAACCAACATTTACACCTGCAATAGGTCCTTGGAACGGAATATCTGATATTGATAGCGCAATCGAAGCTGCTATCATAGCTACCATATCAGGAGTGTTGTCCTGCTCTACAGATAGTACTTCAGCAACTACCTGAACTTCATTGTAATAGTTATCTGGGAAAAGCGGTCTAATTGGTCTATCAATTAGTCTTGACGTTAGTATCGCCTTTTCTGAAGCTCTGCCTTCACGCTTTAAAAATCCCCCAGGAATTTTACCTACAGAGTACATTTTTTCATTGTATTCCACACTTAGTGGAAAGAAATCTATTCCCTCTCTTGGTGAACTGCTTTGAGTAGCAAGACCAAGAACTACAGTATCTCCATAACTAACCTTTGCACTACCACTTGCTAGTGAAGCAAGTTTACCACATTCAACACTTAGTGTTCTTCCAGCAATCTCCATGCTAAAAGTGCTTATTTTCTTTTCAAAATCTGACATTTTTCCTCCTTTTTCACAACTTGGCTACACACTGTCTCTTAGCCAAGTCAAAATGTACATTTTGTGCTTAAATCTTCTCGTTACAATTACTATAGACATAAGCAGACCTTGTTTATCCTACTATTACAAAGCACTTTTTAATGCTCTCTAATAGTAGGATAATAAGAAAAAACAAGGTTTTAAGCAAAAATAAAGCCAGCTTTAAAACAAAGCTGGCAGAACGTATTACTAGCTAATTATTTTCTAATTCCAAGTCTTGCAATTAGTGTACGATATCTTTCAATGTCGTTTTTCTTTAGGTATGCTAGTAAATTTCTTCTGTGACCTACCATTTTTAGTAGTCCTCTTCTTGAGTGGTGGTCTTTCTTGTTGAGTTTTAAGTGCTCATTAACATCATTGATTCTAGCTGTTAATAGAGCGATTTGAACCTCTGGAGAACCTGTGTCTCCTTCTTTTGTTCCAAACTCTTTTACGATTTCTGCCTTTTTCTCTTTAGTAATCATAATTTCTCCTTTATTTAACATAGCTTAGACCAAGCAATAAAATATCTTTAAAACCTAGTCAAAGTCGACTCATGTATTATAACACATTGAGTAGAGCTATACAAAACGAAATACTAATGGATATATTAATTTTTCGTAATTATTAGTAGATGTCTCTTCTCCTGTGTTTTAAAAGAGGTAATTCATCTCTAATCTTTCGCTCATATGCGAAATCAATATCAGCATAGAGTATTTCTTCATCAGTACCTGCCCTAGCAATCACTTCACCCCACGGTGATGTGACAATAGAATTGGCATAAGATACATAATTTGCCCCTTCATCTCTTGCTGGGGCGCATCCAACATAATAGACCTGATTATCAAGCGCTCTTGCTCTAAAGCTAAGCTCCCAATGAGCAGGACCAGTCGTCATATTAAAGGCTGCTGGCACAATAATTAGCTCTGCACCTTCATCAACAAGCTTTCTAGATAACTCTGGGAAGCGGATATCATAACAAATCATAAGTCCTATTCTTGCAACATCAGTGTCAAAAACCGTGATATCACTACCTGCTGTCAGTGTATCAGATTCTTTAAAATACTGTCCACCACTGATATCGATATCAAAGAGATGAGTTTTCCTATGCCTCGCAATAATAAGCCCCTCTTTATCAAAGACAAAAGAAGCATTGTAAATTTTGCCGTCTTCTTCTCTCAGCGGGATAGACCCAGCTACCAGATATGCTCCACTGTCAAGTGCTATCTGTTTTATGTTATTAAAATGCGTTGAATTGACATCAAAGGCATATTCAGGAAAGAGGGCAGAGTTGTAAGGACAGGTAAAAATCTCGGGTAGTACGACAATATCAGCACCTTGACTTGCTGCTTCAACACATAAGTCATGTGCCCTACTAATATTCTCCTTCGTATCATCAGATACCTTCATCTGTACAAGAGCAATTTTCATATTAATTACCACTCTTATATGGGACTTTAGCAGATGGCACATCACGAGATGACTCTGTCAAGTGAACATCTTGGTCGTCAAAGAAAATGTGTGGATTAAACGCCTTTAATAGTTCATGCTTTGGCACGCCACCCAAGAAAAATGCTTCATCGATGTAAACGCCCCACTTTCTGAGCGTGTATATCACCCTTTCATGAGCAGGTGAATTTCTGGCTGTAACAAGGGCAATTCGAAGCTTTTCTGGATAAGACTTCTTGATGGTACAAAGTGTTCTTAAAAACTTGGCAAATGGACCATCAGGTAGTACTTTATTGGCATTTTTCTTTTCGTGTTCTGCAAAGGCTTCCAGTCCTTGTGTCTTATAAATCATTTCTGACTCATCTGAGAATATGACAGCATCACCGTCAAAGGCTATTCTGATAACTTCTTCATCAGGTTTAAACTCATCTGGTGCATCATAGACAGCTGCAGCAGCAAAACCCTCATTAATGGCATTTTGAACATCTTCAGGATTTTTAGATAAGAATAAATCAACATTAAAAGCACTTAAATACCTTGATATATTCTCTCCACCACTAAACGCAGCTCTCTTAATTGAAAGACCAAATTTATCAATGGTCTTAAACACTCTAAGACCAGTTTCAGGTGAGTTTCTAGACATGATAATAACTTCGATAATCGGCTCTTCAAATTTATCATTCAAATCAAGAAGTGCTTTGATAAGAGAATAAGATGTTCCCTTTTTAAGCGGTTCATTTTCATGCTTCAACTGGTATTCAATGTACTTTTCAAGCCCCTGCGTTTCATATATTTCATTTTCAACGTGTAGGTCAAATAACGCCCTTGAAGAAATACCGACAACTAGCTTATCATCAAGAGAATATGGCATAATTACCTCCTATATATCACTCTAAACATAGTAGTACTATTATATCACAGTATTGTTTTTGGTAAAATGATAAATCTTATAAATAAAACCTTAAGTATAAGATTCCACACCTAAAACGTGTACCGATTAAAAAGTTTTCACACAAAGCCAAAGGTCTGGAGTCTTAATATATAGAGATCATTAGTCGTCACAGCATATATTATAGTTAACTACAATACCAAGTCTTAATTCTGCCAATTTTCTAAGCGTCCTTGTTGATAGATGAAACCCAGTTTGTGCATGGTTAGGAATTAAAGAAATACTCATGGTTCTAGTTTTTAGAGCTCTATCAATCATATTCCTATTATTTTCCATAAACCCAATCAAACTCAAAAGCTTTTCTTCTATCTCGCTATAATTCAGACTATCAATTACTAAATCAACTTTGTATATCCATACATCCTGTTCATCTTGCTCCATCGTATTATTTATGAAAATACCAAATGGTGTACTTACATTAAATAGCTCTCGTAACTCATCGTAATTTACATCATATACTGAAGTTGATATTCTTATTTCCCCAATTTTATGTCTTTCTTCATTCATCAGTTTGCTCCAATTTACAATGCTATTACGACATCATAAGCTAAGTCCACGCCAATCTCGCTAAGCTTTAAGACATCATCAGCTGTAAGATTTAATACATAAGTTTCTTTTGATAAACTAGGTCTTAAGTTAATCGACACATAGGCATAAATTTCATTATCTGATGCTAGCAATGTCTTTAATGGTGATATATATATGCTATTGATAAATGAACTTAAGATAGCATTTAAATTTTTGCTATTATCAATCTTCACTTCATAAAGCCATATATCTGACTTAGCTTTGTGTTTAGAACTAATGAACTGATGTTTATGGACAATTTCAGTAGGAACAATGCCAAGATACTCAGTAGTTCCATCAAAATCCAAGTTATCTGAATACAGTCCCAGAACTATTTCGCCAAAATGTTCTATGTTAATTTCCTTCCAATATTTATAATTAAAACAAAGACATCAATAATTGTAATATCAATATTATACAATTATTGATAGATTTATTAAAGAAGTTTAACGCTCCCTAATTTAATTTTTTCTAAGAACCATTCTCTTTAAAAATATACCTTTATTATTTAATTATACATTTATTTTTCAATTGACAGCTCTTATATTAAAAAGTCAAGTTAAATTGAATAAAACTTGACTTTTATAGTCAAATCCATTATTATTAAACATAGAAAGGTTGTGATAACTTGAAAAAAATAGAAAAATATATATTAACCTATCCTGAGTTACATCTTATAGATATAAATAAAATATATACTAAAGAGTTTTCTGAAATGTCAGAGCAAGCATATTACAAAGCTATTTCTCGTCTAAATATGAAGAATACAATTCTGAGAATTGCTAAAGGAATTTACTGCATTCCTAAAACAACAAAGTATGGTACTATTAGTTCAGGAGAAAATGAAATCCTAAATTATTATGTAAGTAATAATAACGGTGTTATAGTTGGATATAAACTGTTTAATAAATATGGTATGACAAGTCAAATATCTAAAACTATTGAAATATACTCAAATGAAATTTTTGAAAACCACAAAAACGTTGGTAATGTAAAAATTAAAAGAACTGAGATAAATTATTCAGATAATAATAAAAACATCATTGAATTACTGGAAATCCTAGAAAACTATGACAAAATTGAAGATTTGAACTTTAAAGCATTAAATGTTGCTTTAAAAAACTTGTCATTAAAATATGATGAACAGTCTTTCAATACAATAATTAAGCACATTAAATATAAAAAATCAACTCTAGCGTCACTAAAACACCTACTTAATTATCATAAAATTGAAAACAACATTGAAAGACATTTGAGAAAGACATCTAAGTATAAAACTATAGATTTGGAGAAAATATATGAACTTGCATCATAAAACTGACGAATTTATAACACTGATAAACTTGACTAGCAAATACTATAGTCTACCAATTTCAGCTATACGAAAAGATTATTATATCACAATGATTTTAAATAACCTTGCTAATTCAAGCTATAGAGATATAGTTGTTTTTAAAGGAGGCACTTCTCTAAGTAAATGCTACCCTAATTCAATTAAACGTTTCTCAGAAGATATTGATTTAACGTATATACCAAACGAGGATATGTCAAATAAGCAAATTTCAAAAATACTCAAAAATATAGAAATAGAACTGGCAAATAATTTTAAACTAGAGAAGATAAATAGAGAAAGAAATGACAGGAATAAAAGTAGTTATATTTGGTATAACGATGAGTATAAAAATGATGAAATTATAAAACTAGAGATTGGCTCTAGTGTAAAACCACACCCTTACAGTAAAAAGTCATTGAAATCTTATATTCAAAGTTATCTAGAAACATTTAATTATATGAATGAAATATCTGATTTCGAACTCAATTCAGTAACAGTTTGCGTTCTAGATATCGAAAGAACGTTTATAGATAAAATCATGTCAGTTAAAAGACACGCTCTTTGCTCTACACTAACGAACAAAGTAAGACATATATACGATGTTACCCAATTATTTGGCATTCCAGAAATACGAAACTTATTAAATGATAAAGACAAACTTAAGGAACTTATAAGAATTACAAAAGATACAGACAGCCATTACTTAGAAAAAAGAAATATACCTAATACCTATAACCCTACTGAAAAATATTCATTTGAAAACTGGAAGAACTTCTTTAATGATGACATTAGAGTAAAATATGAAAATCTCCACAAAACCTTGTTATACACAGATGAGAAACAGGATTTTGAATTAGCTATAAAAACTTTTTCAACTATCGATAAAATATTAAAAGATATAGGTGAATAATCAATATATCACTTGTAAAAAAGTAGCTTTTGTAGTAAATTAATAAGGTGTTTAGCACTTGAATCAATCTATGTTTTAATAGTATCCAAACTCGATTTCATAAGGGGGAATTATGAAAGTTTCTAACAGAATACAACAATTACAAGAGTCGCCAATTAGGTGTCTTGTTCCACTAGCAGATAGTGCTAAGGAAAGAGGTATTAAAGTATACCACCTAAATATTGGACAACCTGATATTGAGACTCCTAAAGAGTTTTTTGAAGCCATTTCAAAATTTGACAAGAAAGTTCTAGCGTATCAAAATTCTAGAGGCGACAAAGATTTAATCAATGCCATCAGAAAATATTATACACGATTTGATTTGGATTTTGACTTTGAAGATATCATCATTACAAATGCAGGTTCAGAAGCTATTGGTCTAATCCTAACAGCTATCACAGACTATGAAGACGAAATAATAGTACCAGAACCATACTACACAAATTACAATGGCTTTGCTACACCAAGTGGCACAATTATTAAATCTGTTACTACAAAATCAGAAAACGGATTTAAACTTCCAGATATTGAAGAATGGGAAAAGAAAATCAACGATAGAACTAGGGCAATAATTATTTCTAATCCTTCCAACCCAACAGGTTCAAGTCTAAACGAAAGAGAAATTGACATCATTAAAACTCTTGCTATCAAGCACGATTTATATATCATATCAGATGAAGTCTATCGCGAGTTCTTATATGACGATGAGAAATTCATCAGTCTAGCTAAAATTGATGAGCTTAAGGACAGAGTTATCATTGTAGACTCAGTGTCTAAGAGATTTTCTGCCTGTGGTGCAAGAATTGGAAACATAGCAACATTCAACCGTGATGTGACTAACAACATCATGAAACTATGTCAAGCAAGACTTTGTGTTCCTACCCTTGAACAGATAGGTGCTAAAGCACTATATGAACTACCTGAAAATTACTTTGATGATGTAATTAAAGAGTATAAAGAGAGAAGAGATGTTTTACATGAAGAGCTTGTAAAAATCGACGGAGTTAATTGTGTAAAACCTAAAGGTGCATTTTACCTCATCGCAGACTTACCAGTAGAAGATGCAACAGACTTTGTAAAGTTTATGCTTAATGACTTTTCTGATAATAACGAAACACTGATGATGACACCTATTGAGAAGTTCCACTCAACGCCAAACTTCGGAAAAAACCAAGTACGACTTGCTTACATACTAAACAAAAAAGACCTTGTAAGGTCCATGGAACTTTTAAAACTTGGTCTTGAAGCTTATAAAAATAGAGGGTAACCCAATATCTTAATATCTTATAAACCTTCTATCTAAGATTCCACAGCTTAAAACACTATAAGTTAATGTAAATGCTTCTCTCAAAGCAAACCCTAAATGTCATTCAGAGGAGCGTAGCGACGTAAGAATCTAAGCATTTTTCGAAGACCAAGTAATGAGCAGTAAAAGACGACTAAAAATATGTCGAGTTTGCTCGTAAATAATTTTATTCGTGTCTTTTACTATTTAAGACGGCAGTCCGAACCTTCGAGCGATTTATCGCTCGTGGGTGTTTTTTCATTACTTGCCGAAGGTAGCAGTCCGAACTATCCTGAAAGGGATTTTTCCCACGCTAGATTCCTACGTCACTCCTTACGTTGTTCCTCTGAATGACAGCGTGGGAGGGCATGAGACTTTACTCTTATTCAATAGTATTTCATAGCTTCTGAATGACAGATAGAAAGTTTATATCAAAATAAATATCACATCAAAAAAACAACCCACTACTTTCTTAAGGACAGTGAGTTGTTTTTTTATTATTTTATTATTTTATTATTACTATTCTACTGTAATATCAAGACTTGTTTCCCATAGTCCATGGATATTACAATAAGAAAGAGCAACTATCTTTCCACTTTTATCAAACTTATATTTTCCAGTAACTGAAGGTTCTGTAAAGTTGTTTCCCTCGCCATTAGAATTAAAGTGGTTGCTAGATAATTCAATAGCTAATTCGCTTCCCTCAGGTATAAAGAATACCTTTATCCAAGAAATATGGTGTCCTAGTACGTTTGGATGAGGAAGTTCTTCACCAACGCTGACTTTAACTTCAAGTAGTTCACCTTGTTTTACAGTAGTATTTGCAAAAATTGCAGGTACGTGTTTTTCACCCTTCCAATCGCCTGATTTAATATAATTTCCTAATATAGCCATTATTTCCTCCCATTATTTATAATTTCATTATTACATTTTATCTTGTAAGTACTTTTATGCCAGCCATTAATTAAAGTATACATTGTGTTTCAAGGTATTGAACCATAATCTACAAACTTAATTAAGATTAGCATTACTTACTCATTCATTGTATACCCATATTAGTGCAAGGACAAGCATTAAAACTAAAAAAAAGATATTTTATCTATTCTCATATTAATACTAATATAAAAAAAATAGCCTGTTGCAATAATACTATTGTCATTCAGAACCTATGAAACGCTGAAAATTATTACAAACTTTAAGACTCCACGCCTGCGGCTCTGAGTGACAAAGTTTGTTAATTTTCTGAGCGTTTCAAGGTGTGGAATCTTCATAGTTTTATTGCAATAAGCTCATCAACAATTATTAAAGGCTATCATCAGCAAATACTACAACCCCTTCTCCCTCGTCAAAGGTAATTGTGGCACAATCTGAAATTACAACATTTGAATTTAATAAACTAGATGCTCTCTTTACATCGCTTTTCACTAAATCATACTGAAAACCACTTAAGCTGAGTGCTTTTATATCGGAACTAGGGATAATAGATACCGTTCTTGTGGTTTTATTTCTCAGCATCATTGGGCTTTGAAGTGGCTGTATCAAATTATTTCCATCTGTAATTTCAATCTGCTCAAATTTATCCTTATACTTCTCCAAGAGATTGATATTGGTGAGACTGTGGTCAAACCTAGAACCAATGGCACCAATAATTGTCACAGAATCTATTCCCAAATCAATTGCTCTATTTAAGGAGTACTCCATATCCGTAAAATCCTTATCAGGATTTAGTTTTTCTATCACCAATTCACTGTCATTACAATTATATGAAGCATCATCAGAATAGAAAGTATTCGAATCCATATCACCAAAAAAATAATGTGGCACAACCCTTAGCTCCTCTAAAAGATGTATTCCCCTATCCACAGCAATAACGATGTCAAATTCTCCACTAATAGGAAATATACCATTAGGGTTGTAACTACCCCCTCCTGCTAGCAAAGCTTTCATTCATAATCTCCATAAAAGTCACAGCACTTTCAGCAGGACTTTCTGCGCCAAATACAGCTGAACCTGCAACAAGAACATCAGCACCAAGCTCTACGAGTTTACCAGCATTGGTGTGATTTACCCCACCATCAACTTCAATGACAGCACTTGCACCAGTGCTATCAATTAATGCTCTTAATTCCTGCACCTTGTCGTAGGTCTTTTCAATGAACTTTTGTCCTCCAAATCCAGGGTTTACAGACATAATAAGAACTAAATCTAAATCATTTATAATGTACTTTAAATGCTCAACAGGCGTATGTGGATTTATCGACACACCAGCCTTCATGCCAGAATCCTTAATTTTCTGTATCGTCCTATGAAGATGTCTGCATGCCTCATAGTGAACAGTATACATATCTGCACCAGCTTTTTTGAAAGCATCAACATATCTTGCTGGGTCTTCTATCATTAAATGAACATCAAAGAACATATTACTAATCTTTCTAATGTCCTTAATCACAACTGGTCCAAATGTAATATTAGGTACAAACATACCATCCATCACATCCAAGTGCAGCCAATTAACGCCTGCCTTTTCAAGCATATGTATGTCGTCTTTTAAATTTGCAAAATTTGCAGATAACAACGATGGTGATAATTCAATCATTTTACTCTCCTATCAATACTTTGGCTTATTTCTCAAATAATTAACCATATAGCTATAGTAATCATATCGATCTCTATCTATTTCGCCTTGTTCAAGTGCCTCTCTTACACTACAATCTGGTTCAGCAACATGGACACAATCCCGAAACCTACAGTTTCCAGCGTGCACATAAATATCAGGCATGTACTCTTGAAAATCCCGATACTCTACATCGTCAATCTCATAATTGGTAAAACCAGGTGTGTCACAGACAAAGACATCATTCCCTAGTGAAAATAGCTCTGAATGACGAGTGGTATGCCGTCCACGCATCAGTTTCCTGCTGATTTCAGATGTTTCCATATTTGCTTCAGGTTTTAACATATTAATTAGTGTTGATTTGCCAACACCAGATGGACCTGAAAAGACATTAACTCCCTCTAGCAGTTCATTTTTTAATATGTTCACATCAAAGTCATCACACCTAGTAAATAGAACTTTATATGGTGTTTTTGAGAATCTACTTGCCAGCATGTCCATCATACTGCCATCTACATCTAGGTCTGTTTTGGTAAAACAAATAAGGGGGCATATCCCCCTCATTTCGCAAGCTACAATCAAACTATCTAACAGTCTTAAATCAGGGCTAGGTTCTTTAATAGCAAATGTTATAATCATGAGAGTAACATTAGACACTTCAGGCCTTTTGAGTTTATTCTCCCTCTTATGAACATTTGAAATATAGGCAAAATCATTATCTTCTGGGTCAATATCAATATCTACAATATCACCAACAATAGGTTTCACTTCTGCCTTCCTGAGTCTTCCCCTTGATTTAGCTCTATAAATTTTATCACCTGTATCTACAAAAAACTCCCTTGTAATTAGCTTAAATATTCGTCCTTTCATACTACTCCATTAAAATTCAGCTTGCTTTTCATCAAATAACTCATCATTTACATAAAACCTAATAGTAACACTTCCCTTAGCACTGATGTTGACTTTTACATTTTTTTCATCTTTGCCATAAGTCTTTGAAAACAACTCTTCCTCAGAGCCATTTACAACTTTTACAATTCTAAGTTTATGCTCCTTGCCATCTTGCTTAAATCCAACAAAGAACGGCTTTGTTACTGGGGAATTATCATTAGGTTTATTATTGGCTTCTTCAGAAGGTTTACTCTGATTTTCTGGTTTATTATCATTCCCATCACCAGTATTATTTTCATTGTTATCACCTGTTGAAGTATTTCCATCTCCTTCGTTTTCTGAATTGTTTTTTGATGGATTTGATTGGTCAGCAGGTTTATTATCACCTGATGGTTTGTTATCATCAGATGGATTCTCGTCCTTCTTTCCATCTTCTTTTTCATCTTTATTTTCTTCTTCTAATGCTTCTTCAAATGACTTTCCATCTTCTCTACCCAGTGATATGATAAAGCTTACCATACTGCCTTCATTAATTTCAGCACCAGCTGGTATAGACTGTGAAATAATATTACCCTCTTTTATCTTATTGCTGTACTCTGTTCCAATAGAACCAATCTTTAGATTAATACTCGTCATTGTTTCAATTGCCTCAGATTTTGGCTTATCAACAATATTAGGCATAATATGAGCATTTGCCTTTTCACCAATACTCACAACAATTTCTACAATGCCACCTTTTTTGATATCAGCATCAGCTTCAACAGACTGACTAATTACATTGCCAGGTTTTTCTTCGCTAAATTCTCGTTGTATCTCTAGTGTTAGATTGGAATTATTTGCAAGAATATTTGCCTTTTCATAGTGAAGACCAACAAAATTAGGTACCTTGACAGTCTCTTCTCCTTTGCTAATTACGACAGTTATTGTCTGACCTTCCTTGAGAATTGCTCCCTTTTCAGGTACTTGTGAAATAATCTCACCCTTTTCATACTCGGTATTAAATTCTTCTGCTTCCACATCTATAATAACTTTATTCTCTTCAAGGAGCTTGGATGCGTCAGTAACTGTCATACCAACAAGACTCTCCATGGTAATCTGTTCTTGAGGTTTAGTTTGTATAATTGGCTTATTACTGATAAAAAGAAGATAGATTAGCGCAACAGAAACTAATACACCAGCAACAACAGTCAATAAAATTGGTATTAGTCCAATCTTTTTTTCATCTTTTTCCTTGATTTTGACTTCAAAATTATCTCTTTCATCTAATTCTAAGTCCATGTCCAAGTCTATCTCCTCAATAAGCTCTCTCATATCACCCATATTGATAGTACCAGTAGGTATTTCCAAAAGTTTTGTGTAGTCCTCACCTAACTCTTCATCAGGATTTAACTTTAACTCTTCAAACATCTCTATCATAATATCAACATTTTCAAATCGATGAGCAGGTGCTTTAGAAATAGCCTTTAAAATGATCTTTTGTATACTAGGATTTAAAGACATATTGATATAGCACGGCTTGACCACTTCCCCTTTTGAATGTTTTAAGGCAATCGAAATGGCAGTCTCCCCTTCAAATGGGACTCTACCTGTTGCAAGTTCATATAAAACAATACCAAATGAGTAAATATCAGTTCTATTATCTAAAATACGACCTCTTGTCTGCTCTGGTGATGCATAGTGAACTGAACCAATAGCATCTTTATTACTGGCAATGGTACCCGTATTTTTAACACTAGCTATACCAAAGTCAGAAACCTTAAATCTACCTTCTTCAGTCAACAATATATTCTGAGGTTTTATATCCCTATGGATAATACCACAATCATGAGCTGCTTTTATGGCATTCAAAATTTGAAGAGAAATATCAATAATCTCTTCATTTTTAAAGTACACATCACTCTGAGAAATATAGTCCTTTAAAGTATCTTGTGTCAATAATTCCATAACAATAAAATGGACATCTCCCTCACTGCCAACATCCATCACCTTTACTATGTTATCATTGTGTATTTTTTGTATAGCTTCAGCTTCAGTATGAAATTTCTTGATGATATCTTCATCTTTTCTATACTCTGGTCTTAATATTTTAACTGCTACCAACTCACCTAAATCTAGGTCTTCAGCTTTAAACACGGTATTCATACCACCTTCGCCAATGACCTCTATCAGTTTATACCTATCTTTAATAACTCTATCCATAATAATTTTACAGCTTTAAAAGTACTATGCTGCAGTTGTCCTTCCCCCCATTCTCATTTGCCTTATCTATCATTTTTTTGACTGCTTCGTCAATTGTTTCATTTTCAATAAGTGTTTGTATATACTCAGTATCAACATAATCGTGTAATCCATCTGTAGATAGTAGTATATAATCTCCTTTTTGTTCTTCCATAACAACTTCATCAATATTGAGTGCAACCTTGCTCCCAAGAGATTGAGTAATAATATGTCTTAACTCATTGTATAAATCCTCTTCTTCAGAGAGATTCCCCTTTTTAACCATATCCTGCACAAGAGTATGGTCCGTCGTTATGAGACTCAAATGCCCTTCACGAAGTAAATAAGCTCTACTATCACCTACATGATGAATGTGGTACTTCCCGTTGTAGACAAAGAGCACTACTACTGTACAACCCATACCTTGCATTAATTCGCTCTTTTCAGAGAGTTCATAAACATGTTTATTTGCCAAATTGATAGCACTGCTAATCAAATCGCCATAAAACGAATCATCACGATTTTCTTCAAACTTATTAGAAATCCAACTATTTATGAACTTGCAAGCCTCCTTAGAAGCAACTTCTCCAGCGTTATGCCCACCCATACCATCTGCAATAATATACAGACCAAGGTCTTCATTTACTAATATGTAATCTTCATTGTTTGTCCTAATAAGTCCTTTATCAGACAAATATGAACAGACCATAATACCTCCAACTATCCAATTCTCTTAAATCTCGTGATAAAGAAACCATCTGAAAAACCGTCACTCTGCAGTAGTTTCAAAAACGGATCACCTGTCCACAGACAAGTCTTTACACTGAGTATTTGAAAATTTGGATGCTCTTTAACAAACTGCTCAACTCTATGTTCGTTTTCATCCACATTAATAGTACAGGTTGAGTAGTACAAACTTCCACCAACTTTTACGTATTTACATACATTCTCAAGTATATCACCTTGCAATTGTACCATATCTTTGAGTTTTTGAGAACTATTTCTATATTTTATTTCAGGTTTTTTACTTATTACACCTAATCCACTACAAGGCAAGTCAGCTACTACAACGTCAAACTTTTCAAAATAATCAGAATTGTAAACTGTTGCATCAGCATGATTTACTTCTATGCTTAAACCTAATCTTTTTGCATTTTCAAGTATACGTGGTAATTTTGCCTCTGATACATCTTCCGCAACAATACTGCCTGTTGTAAGTCTTTCAGCTATACCAAGTGCTTTTCCACCAGGTGCTGCACAGACATCTAATACACGTTCATGCCCATAGAGTTCAACAGCATTAATCATTGCAATAGAGGATATATCCTGAATATAGTAATACCCTTTTTGAAAAGACTCATAAGAACTGATGTTTTTAGGTAGCGAATTTATCATAATAGAATTATCACAACCTGTCTCTAAACCAATGTCAAAACCCTCTTTCACAAGGAGTTTTATCAAATCATTTCTAGTAACTTTCTTATGATTTACCCTGAGATAGAGAGGTTTTTGTTCTTGGTTTTTTTGCAGTATCTTAATGGCAAGTTCAAGACCATACTGATCAATTAACAACGCCACTATATTCTCTGGATGGGAATAAAACCTTGATAACCCCTTTACATCTTCTGTGTATTCTAATATGTTGTCTCTTCTTATAAACTCTCTTAAGACTGCATTGACAAAGTTCTTAGCATAGGGATACTTCTTTGAAGTATATGCTACATAAGCGTTAACTGTAAGATGGTTTTTATTATGCTTCATAAATTCTATCTCATACATGGCTGCTAATATGATGATAGCAACTTTTTTCTTTGCCTTCTTTTTTGACAGTACTTCCAAATAGTAATTCAGTCTTATCCAATTTTCAATTACACCAAAACTGACTGCAGTTATATACGACTTTTCAGTCTCTATTAGAACATTATTGTCACTTAATTTTTTTAGTATATGATTAGAATAGGCATCATTGTACATGACATCGTAAACACTAGATACAATAAAGTCTATGCTGCTATTTAACATAAATAAATTCCCTCTTCTAGTTTATAGCCTCTTAAAAATACATCTGCATTCATTTTCTTTTTACCCATTAGTTGAAGTTCGTTAACCCTTATCAATCCATCTGCACAAGACACTGTAAAATAATCTTTTTTTACATGAATTACCTTACCAGACTCATGGATTTCATCAGAATACTGTTCTGCTGAAAAGATTTTAAGCCTCTTACCATTTAGATACGTATGTGCAGCTGGATAGGGATTCAGTCCCCTTATTTGTAGTAGAACTTCCCTCTTAGACCTTGACCAATCAATTTCTGACATTTCCTTGCTAATTTTACTTGCATAAGTCGACTCTCCAAGCTGCTCCATGAGTTCTGCTTCTAGTAGATTATCCATGTTTAACACTTCTTCCAATGTTTCACTACCAAGTTTCATCAGAATATCATGAAGCTCTCCAGTAGTCATATCGTCATCAATATCAACTTTCTTAACCTTGTAAACATCTCCTGTATCAAGCCCAGCATCCATTTTCATGATAGATACACCACTTTCTGTAAAGCCATTTAATATAGCGTGATGTATTGGCGCTGCTCCTCTAAGGAGAGGTAGTAGTGAAGCATGCACATTGATAAAGCCATACTTTGGTATAGAAAGTGCAGTTGCTGGAATAATCTTGCCATAGGCAACTACAATGACAACATCTGGTTTGTACTCATGTAGCATATCTTCAAATTCACTATCCAATTTCGCATACTGATATACTGGAATATCATGTTCAATTGCTGTGAATTTCACAGGAGGAAAGGTAAGTTTTTTACCCCTACCACTTCTAGTATCCTGTCTAGTGACCACAGCTAGAACTTCGTGATTATCAATTAAATCCCTTAGTATGTAGTCAGCAAATACAGGAGTTCCCATAAATACTATTTTCATAATTACTTATTCAATTCCTTTTTTGTTATTTTCCCTGAGCTCTATCTCATCTTCAGTTGTAAGTTCTGCAATTTCATCTTCACTTGGATTCATCTTGATAGCCCTATCTGTATAAAGTATTCCGTCAATATGATCATATTCATGACAAATTGCCCTAGCCAAAAAACCACTTGCCTTTAGCATAGCTTTCTCATAGTTTTCATCCAAATACTCAATCTCTACTGTCATAGGGCGTGGCACAATACCAATTTCATCAGGTACACTTAAACAACCTTCTAAGCCAACTTGCTCACCTTCTGTCTTAGTAATTACAGGATTGATAAAGACTCTTGCGCCTTCCCCATTGTATACATCAACTACAAATAATCTTCTGAGCACACCAACCTGAGGAGCTGCAATTCCAACCCCATCAGCTTCATACATCGTCTCTTTCATATCTTCAATAAGCTCTTTTAGTCTATCATCAAATCTACTTACTTCTCTAGAAGTTTTTCTAAGACAATCATCTACATCTTTGATACGAATAATTCTAGTTGCCATTTACTTTCTCCTTTATATTGAGCTTGGCGAGAAGTCTAATGAAACATTGACCTTCTCACTGCCTACTTTGTATTTGTCAATTACAAGTATATTGTATAAGATTCTAACCATCTTCAAGTGATTTTCACCTATATTTTTAATGAGTACATAGTAGCTATATTTATTCTTTATCCTCATATAAAACTGTGGTTTAGGACTGTATATCATGAGTTTTAACTGTTTTTCCGCAATGAGTTTATTGATAAATTCATAATATCGTTCTGAAACCTTTAAGGCATCAACGTTTAATTCAGCAGTAAACTTTAAAGCATATAATTTGGCATAAGGAGGAAATACAGATGCCTTTCGAATGGCATTTTCTTCTGACATAAAGGAATAATAATCATAGTCAGCAATATACTTAAGCGACCTATTGTCAACGTCCATAGTCTGAATCAGCGCTCTTCCTACTTTTTTATGTCTGCCTGCTCTACCAATAAGCTGATAGATAAGAGAAAAAGCCTTTTCTGATGAGGTAAAGTCAGGCGAGTTAAATATCATATCTGCTCTTATAACGCCAGCAAATGTCACATCCTTAAAATCTAAGCCCTTTGCAATGACCTGTGTGCCCACTAATGCTGATATCTTTCCAGCATTGAATTCATCCAATATTTTCTTATAATCCACTGTCTTTGCAGTCACTAAACTGTCAACTGCCACAAATTTTTCATTTGGAAACAGTTTTTCTAAATCATGTAAAACAGATCGAACAGCAGGTTTCACATCCCTCAAATCACCAGAACAAACCCTACAGGTATCATGGCTGTCAATCGTGTAAGAACAGTACCTACAGACAGCTTTTCCCGTCTTGTTTTCTATACTTAAAGCAACATCACAATTGATACACTTCTCTACAGTTCTACAGTCAACACACTGTCTATAAGATGAATACCCCCGTCTATTGTGAAGGATTATCGCCTTCTCACCTCGTTCAAAAGTATCTTTCAATCTCTCATAAAAGGTTTCTGTGATATCACCAAGCTTTATTTTGCTGTGAAGCATGTCCACAATTTCAACTTCAGGCAGTGTTGCACCAGTTGCCCTTTTTTTCATATGAAGCATCTCATAGCCAGATTTTTTCGCCCTAACAACATGGTCTAGTTTTGAAGTAGCAGAACCTAAGACAATATCAAAACAATGTTCTAAGCTCATGTTCATCATGAGTTCTACTACATCATATCGTGGTACTGTATCTGACTTATACGTTGACTCGTGAGATTCATCAATGACGACTAGCCCCAAATCTTCAAAAGGAGCAAAGGCAGCGCTCCTTGCTCCGACTACAACCTTTAACTCAGATTTCTTAATTTTTCTATACTGAACAGACTTATCTACTTGACTCACATGAGCATGTATGACAGCAATATCATCTGTCAAATTCATACGTATTCTATTTATAAGCTGTGGTGTAAGAGCAATTTCAGGTACCAATATCAGAACTTGTTTGCCCTCCTCTATCGTCCTCCTTGCCAGCTCAATATAGACTTCTGTTTTACCACTACCTGTCACACCATTAATAAGGGTTCTAAATGGACTCTCCTGTTTTTTACAGTCCACATAAGCTCTTATAATGGCACGTTGTTCCTCACTAAACTCAATTGCTGAAGCCTTTGTAGATGAATTTAACGTATTCCTATCTAGCATCTTTCTATCAAGAGAGTGTTCAACATCGTAGTCTCTCTTTAAGTAGTTCTTTTTAATCAGTGTTTCAATATCTCTTCTCGTTGAATTTGTCGACTTAATGAGCTCACTGTAGTCAACAATTTTAAGAGAATACACATACTTTAAAATTCGAATAACCTTTTTATTTCTACTTGGGATATCTGCTAATACTACATCAATACTGCTAAAATTTGGCAGTATATACTCGGACTTTTTCTCCTTGACTTTGAGAGAATAAGAACTACTTACCTCCAGTTTATCACTTTTTAACAAGTGGTTAATTTTACTTTTACTGATTAATTTTAGCAGTTTTGCTGCACTTACTGTATCAAACTTCTCATAACCAAACATCGCTTCTTTAAAGATATAATTTGTATTTACTACCAGACTTTGAGCAGAGGGAAGTATAGTAGTATATGCACGTCTATAGGTTGAAGCGTAAAGGTTTCTAAGCATAGATAGTAAAGACATTTGGTACTTAGTAAAGGAATACTGTTTGTCAATGATGTAGATGATTTCCTTTAATGAAGTGTCCAAATTTTCTCTGACTATTTCATATACAAGGGCATCTGTGAGCTTATCTCCTCTTCCAAAAGGCACAACTACCCTATCACCAACCTTGATGATATTTTCCATGCCAGTTGGAACAAAATAAGAAAATGTCTTATCTAATTTTTGATAAGGTATATTTACAATGACATTTACATACATTTGTTACTTTTCCAACATTCTAGATAATTTATCAACTACAATCTTTGAAAGTTCTGTCTTCTTCATGAGCTCATATGCTACAACTTCTTTACTGTCAATAATTGATACAATATTGGTATCCACGCCAAAACCAGCCCCAGCTTTTGATACATCATTACACACAATAAAATCAAAGCCCTTTTTCTGAAGTTTCACTCTTGAATTTTCAATGATATTCTCTGTCTCTACAGAGAAGCCAACTTTTACAATGTCTAAACCAAGTTCTCCTACCGACTTAGCTATATCAGGATTTCGTTCAAGTTCTATAGACATATCATCATCTGTCTTCTTTAACTTATGCTTGTACAACACTTTAGGTCTATAGTCTGCCACAGCAGCTGTAAACACAGCAGCATCAACATCATTGACTCTATCCATAACAGCCTCATACATATCAAGTGCAGATACTGTAGATATCACTTCGACACCGCTAGGTGGATTTATGTTAGTGAGTCCAGACACTAGGAGAACCTCTGCACCCCTCATTGAGAGTTCACTAGCTATGCTGTAGCCCATTTTCCCTGTAGAGGGATTGGTGAGAAACCTCACTGGGTCTACATGTTCTCTTGTCGCACCAGCTGTTACCAATACTCTCTTACCTTCAAAATCTGACTTTTCACTTAATTCCCTTACAATGCTGTCAACAATGTGTTCAGGGTCTGCAAGTTTGCCGTCACCTTCATCACCACAGGCAAGTATACCCTTTTTCGAATTGACAAATAAAAAACCTCTTGATTTAAGAAGTTCAATATTTGTCTTGGTAGCTATATTTTCAAGCATCTTTGTATTCATTGCAGGGGCAATTATAACCTTTTTATCATATGCCAAAACAGTTGTGCTAATCATATCATCCGCTATACCATTTGCAATTTTTGCAATGATATTAGCTGTAGCTGGTGCTATGACAAAGATATCAGCATTCTTAGCTAGTGAAATATGGCTGATATCTCCAGCTCTCCTCTCAAAGTCATTGACAACTACAGCTGTTCCAGCAAGCGATTCAAAAGTAACAGGACTTACAAATTTACATGCATTTTCTGTCATGATAACATGTACTTCAGCACCAAGTTTTTTCAACCTGCTTACAACATCTAACGCCTTATAAGCAGCTATAGAGCTTGAAACGCCAAGCAATATATTTTTGCCATGTAGCATTATTTTTCTTCGCTTTCTTCTTGTGTATATATTTCATAAGCGCCACTATAGATGTCTCTTATTGCCCTAGATACAGGTTTTTCAAACTCATCAATAGTCATATCGATTTCATCTGATGTTCCTGATTCACTGCCTTTGTTTGCATTTAATATTTCCTTTGCCCTCTTAGCAGTAGCAACAATAAGAGTATATCTACTTCCACTTATTTCCAGCATTTCATCAATTGATGGATTTAACATTTCTTCCTCCTTATACACTGTGCACTATTTCAAAATACCACTTACCAATGTCGTGATATCAGATTTTACTTTTAGCCTACTTGCTTTGATAATATGTAATAAGTCTTCTGCAGACTTTTCAAGTTCATCATTAATTACATAATAATCATAGTAATCAATATGAGAAAGTTCCATTAGAGAACGGTCAAGGCGTTTTATCATCATTTTTTCATCTTCTGATCCCCTTCTCTTTATCCTATTTCTGAGTTCGTCTATGCTAGGTGGTAGTATAAAGACAAATATTGCCTCAACATCTTCTCTCCTAAGTTGAAGCGCACCCTTTACCTCAATATCCAATATGACATCTTTACCAGTGCTTAGATACTTTTCGACTTCAGATTTTAGCGTGCCATAGTAATTGTTAAAGTGCTTATTATACTCTAAAAATTCAGCATTTTCAGCCCTAGCTACAAATTCCTCTTCATCCAAAAAGTAGTAGTGAACTCCATCTACTTCATTTTCACGGGGACTTCTAGTAGTTGCAGACACAGAAAAGGCAATTTTATCGTCCTTTGCCCTTACAATATCTGTAATACTACCCTTTCCTACACCCGAAGGTCCAGAAACAACTATCAAACTTCCTCTTTTATTCATGTCATCTCCTAGTCGGCAATTACAAATACTACTTGATATTTTAATTATAAAAGTATAAACTTATTATTAGATTTTTAATCATTAAATTATAACATAATTCAACAATAAATAAAATAGAAAAGGAAGAAAAAATGGCATTTGACGGGTATTTTTTAAGGGAAATAGTCAAAGAACTAAGAGAACAATTACAGAATAAAAAAATTGAAAAAATATACCAAACTGGAAAATACGAAATCATTATATACTTTTCCAAAATAAAAAAGCAGTATCTATACATCAACGTATCTGCTGACTCACCAAGGATATACATGACAGATGAAGAGATCCTAAAACCTGAAACACCACCTATGTTTGCCATGTTACTGAGAAAACTACTAGTATCAGCTGTAGTTGATGACATTGTACAGATTTCTCTTGAGCGAATAATACGCTTTGATTTAAGCGCTAAAACTGAGCTTGGTGAAACGACAAAAAAACACCTCTTTGTCGAAATAATGGGAAGACATTCTAACATCATCCTTACAGACGAAAACTACCAAGTAACAGAAGCAATAAAGACAGTTAGTCCATTTATGAGTAAAAGGCCAATGCAAAAAGGTGAAATATACAGTTCCACCTCTCTCGAAAAAAAGAGAATATCAGCATACTCAAAAGAAGAATTTATTGACATTATATCAAAGAGTGAAAATGTTGAAAAATCTATCTACAAAAGTTTCAGTGGTTTTAGTCCATCAATAGCTAAGAGTGAAGTACAGTTTCTACAAGAAAAACAATCAGTAGAAACCGTCAATTCATTATACAATAGTCTACTAAACATTGATAATAATAACAGCAATACTTGTTATTATTACAAAAACTCTAAACCTGAATTATCCAGCGTAAAACTAAAACATAGAGAGAATGAAGAATGTGAAATTAGCCATGACTTCAACAAAGCCTACAGAAACTACTACAGAGAAAAATCAGAAACCAACCTCATAAAGAGAGAAAGCAAAAGCATAGAAGATAGAATTTCAGAAATTACAAGAAAAAACAACAATCGAATCAACAATTTAAAACAGGATATTAAAGAAGCCGAAAAACTTGAAACATATAGGGTATACGGTGAACTGCTACTGGCAAATAGACATCTGATACAAAAAGGTGATAAGGCTGTAAAAGTATTCAACTACTATGACAATACAGAGATAGAAATACCAATTAAAACAGATAAATCACCTTCTGAAAACTCAGATTACTACTACAAAAAATACCAAAAGGCAAAGAGCACCCTTGTCATATCAAAGGAGCAAATCACAAAGGCAGAACATGAAAATGAGTACCTAGAAACAGTCAAGTTATCCCTCATTCAAGCTGAGAACTTTGATGAAATGAGAGAAATAAAACGCGAACTCATTCAAAGTGGATATTTAAAAGATAAAGATAAGGCAAAAAAGAAGAAGAGAGAAAAGAAGCTACCCCCTAGGGAATTTAAAAGTCCTAGTGGTTTAACGGTAAAAGTTGGGAGGAACAACTTTCAAAATGATGAACTCACATTGAAATCATCCAACAAAAAACACCTATGGCTACATACAAAGGTCATTCCAAGTGCTCATGTAGTATTGTGTTCAAATCGCGAAGAGATCAGTGAAGAAGACCTTCTCTATGCTGCTTCCATCTGTGCATACTATTCTAAGGCAAGGGAGTCTGAAAACGTACCTGTTGACTATACAGAAATAAAAAACGTCTCAAAGCCAAAGGGCGCAAAAGCTGGCAAAGTAATATACATCAACTATAAAACCATTTATGTAAATCCAGCTGATGGAAGAACATTATAGAAAAAACGCTGTTGCAATAATTCTGATTGCAACAGCGTTTTTTATACTATTTTACTTCTTTATATCCATTAGCCTTTAAAGTAGTGCCAACATCCTCTATATTAATGCCGTTAGTTACATCTTGTTCTATGTGTACATCAGGAATAGCCATTAACTGATTAACATCTCCTTCTTTATAGTGAATTACAATTTTTTCGGTAAGGAAGTCTTCCTTAAAATCTAAGTTGTACTCAACACCACTTAGCCCCTCAAATAACGCGCCCATATTGCCAACTAGATTTTCTGCGCCTTCAGCATTTGTCACTCTTAAAGCACTGTACATAATTACACTGTTTGAGACCTGAACATATGCAGTATCATCTATACCATAGTAATCCATGGTTATTTTAGTTCCCTTTTCATCCAAGACAAAAGACTTTATCTTGCTATATCCATCTATTTTTTCTTCAGAACAAGCTGTGCTAATCAGTAAAACAGCAGCAATTATAAGACAAAATACAACTTTATTATTACTCTTCATTATTGATCCTACACTTATCCTCTATTTCTAAATATCTAGCCATAACAGTAGCTAATTCAGCTCTAGTCAATGTTGATTTTGGCGCTAAGACATCTGCCTTTCTGCCCTGGAAAATATCTTTATCAACTGCCCAGTTCATTGCCTCCACAGCATATTCTGATACCTCATCCATATCTTTATAGGCTTTTAATGCATTACTTGGCGTATTGTTATAAAAGTCTCCATCATTTATATTTTCCACAAATCTCTTATCATATCGGAACAACATGACAATCATGTCCTGTCTTGTAATACTGCTATTAGGATTATAACTTGCACCAAGACCTTTAACTATATCATGATATTTTCCCCAAACAACAGAAAAATAATAGTATGTACCCTTCTCTACATCAGCAAAGGGAATATCTTCTTCAAATTCTTCTTCACCACTAAATTTAAATATTGATGTAATCATCATTGCTCTTGTTACTGGGATTGATGGACTATAAGTAGAATCAGAAGTCCCTGTTAGTATTTTATGGTCATATACCACTTTTAAATCCTCGTAAAACCAATCATCAACTTTTACATCAGCAAATGGAAGCTCCTCATCATGTCCAACAGGCGTTTCCAACTCATCAATAATAACTACACCATCATCTTCTTCAGACCAAGGTATAGAAGTTACATCCCCCTCAGCACTTCCACCTACTACATCTGCATAAGTAAACAGACAAGTAGAAGAAAGAGTAAAAATTGACAGCCAAATAAAAGCTATTAGCACAAAATTCTTTTTCATATTTCACCCCAAATAAATATAAATCTTTTTCATACAATTATAACGTCAAAAGCTCAATTCGTAAAGTGCTATCATTTAAAAGTCAATAAAATCAAATCAAATTAAATTCGCTATAAATGACGACAAGAAGTAGTACTGTAAAAAGTTAAATGTAAACAGCATAAAAAACGAAATAGCAAAATTCATAATCCACTTTCCGCTACTGTCTTCACCTACAATTTCAAAAGACCTCCAATTTGCAAATAAATATGCTGAAACATAAATTACAACAAAAGAAATTATGAGAAGAACTGGATTTTTTACATAGACAGTAATATACCTCGTCTTATCAAATATAGAGAGCACAAAGGCAAAGTACAAATAAACGCCTAAGAGAAGTGTCAAAACCGACATAGTCCCTAGCCTTAAAGGTGAATTTGGTTTATCTTTGAAAAACCTACCTATAAAGGAATTGACCCCCACTGCTAAAAACACATATAAGACAAGTGGTATAAGCGTCAAAACGACAAAGGTAAACATCATAGAACCCAGTATCATCACTGCAATATTTATATACATACTTGGCTTAACATACATGGATTTATCAATAAGTTCAGGGTTCGAACTCGCCATCATAGTTTGAATATCTGCATGACCTACATCAAACCAAAGCAGAATATTATCGCTGTCTACAGTATAATAATTAATCTCCTTTTTTGCAGATAGCGATAGAGTGAGCTTCTCTCTCCTATCCATCTCTCCAACCTTCCAACGATATAATTCTACGCCAGTTCTTGTCGAAAAGAGACTAATCATCTCTGGAACTTCATCTACAACACCTGAAATAATACCCTCATCAAGTATAACTTTTTTATCAAAAGCATCAACTATTTCAAATTTTTCACCTATAATCTTGCCAATAATTAGATGGGTAGACTTGTTGCCATTGACAGTTTTGTAGACAGATGTATAGGTATATATCGCCTTATCATCTCTTACAACTGACTTTAAACTACCAACAGATATTCCAAATTCTTCTGTATAGACGTCAAGAACTTCATAATCCACTAGATCAGGATTATAGTGTAAATAGTTTATTCTATTCTTGCCATTTACTTTATTCGTAAACACCACTTCAACAGGCTCAGATAGTAAACCATTTGAAGAATTATTTATTACAAACTTTGCTGATTTAATAGAAGGTCTACTAGCACTTTGCAACAAGTCCTCCCCTTTATAGAGAGCGTATTTATCATCATCATAGTAAAATAAATAATCCCCACTTGCAGCAAATCCTGTCACATCAGTAGCAAGAACTTCTTGCTCACCTATAACTGAAAGTGTTCCTGCATCAATTGTCAATCGAAATAGCTTTCTATTAGACCTAAAGTACACTGATAGTTCATCATCAGCAGTATTTGTAACAGTTAAATTCCAAACATCATCTGAAAAATCGATAGTATTACTTGTCAAAAGTTCTAAATCTGGACTCACTTTTTTTATGTATAAGTTCCCAGACACAGCCTCAAAACAATATACTGTATCTTCTAAGACAATAGAGGTAAGTTTTGAACCACTCTCATAGGGTTCATCTTCTGATGCAATCAAGTACTCAGAGGACATTCCTTCAGATGGAACTTCTTTTAACTTATTTGCAACAGAAAGCATGGGCAGTAGCATTGCCAAAAGCGATGCTACAAGCATCAGAATATATGATTTAACATTATTGCTCACTTAATACCAACTTTCTAAAACCATTAGTTCAAAAACATATCAAGAGAAAACTGATTAGTCTTTGGCATTCCATCAAGTGCACCAAGTGCTTCAAGCGCTTCAATAGAAGACTTATTCACACCAGAAACCTTCTTTAAATCCTCAACAGAATAAATACTCATTGTCTCTCTTTCCTTGACCAATGATTCTGCGGCTTTCTCACCAAAACCCTTTAGAGCTCTAAAAGGTATTCTTAATTTATTTCCCTCAATGACAAACTGTGAAGCACCTGATTTATTAATATCAACATTGGCAAATGAATATCCCCTTGCAATCAATTCCATTGCCAACTCAAAAACATAGAGTTTGTTGTCTACTTTTCCAGCAGATTTATATGCATTAATTTCGGCACTGATATGTGAACTACCCTTAATAATAATATCTGCATCAAAATCAGATATATTTGATGAGAAATACGTAGAATAAAATGCTAGAGGATAGTAAACCTTAAAATATGCTATCCTAAAAGACATCATGACATAGGCAGCAGAGTGAGCAGCAGGGAACATGTATTTAATCTTCTTACAAGAGTCAATATACCATTCAGGTACATTATTGTCTCTCATCGTCTTTTCAAACTCTTCTGTTAAACCCTTGCCCTTTCTAACTTTCTCCATGATGGTAAATGCCATCTTACTTTCAACGCCCATCCTTATCAAATACGTCATGATTTCATCACGAGTACATATAGCTTCCATGAGAGTACAAGTATTATTTCTGACGAGTTCCTGTGCATTGTTTAGCCATACATCAGTACCATGAGCAAGACCAGCTATCTTGATGAGCTCGATAAAAGTAACAGGCCTTGTATCTTTCAACATCTCCCTGACAAATTTTGTTCCAAATTCAGGTATACCAAGAGAACCAGATGTCTCTGTGTACGAATTGTCAACAATATCTAAACTATCTGTAGAGCGAAAGACCTCCATCGTCTTCTTGTCATCAAAATTGACGGTCAGTGGGTCAAAACCTGTGGCTTCCTCCAAAAACTTTAGCGTTGTTGGCGATTCGTGACCCAGAAGGTCCAATTTTAGTATACGACCACTAATTGAGTGATAGTCAAAATGGGTAGTTATAACGCCTTTACTTGCATCGTTGGCAGGAAACTGAACTGGTGTAAAGTCATGGATATCCTTTGTCTTAGGTACAACCATAATACCACCTGGGTGTTGTCCAGTTGTGACCTTTACTCCTTCTAAATTACTTGCCAAATACGAGGCAAAGCCATTACTTACATCTTCACCTATTCTCTCAAAGTACTTTTTGACATGACCATAGGCTTTTTTCCCTGCAACAGTGGAAATTGTCCCTGCCTTAAATGTATAGCCTTCACCAAATAACACTTTGGTAAACTCATGAGCATTAGACTGATACACACTGGCAAAGTTCAAATCAATATCAGGCTCCTTATCACCATTAAACCCTAAGAAGGTTTCAAATGGGATATTGTGACCCTCTCGTATAAGTCTATTTGAGCAGTTTGGACAGTCTTTTTCAGGTAGATCAAAGCCATCAAGCACATAATCAGGAACATCAAAAGTCACATAGTGACAATCAGGATTATCACAGTAGTAGTGTGCTGGAAGTGGATTTACCTCTGTAATACCAGCCATAGTCGCTGCAAAACTCGAACCTACAGAACCTCTAGAACCCACTAAATATCCATCTTCCTCTGATTTTTTAACCAGATTCCTAGCAATTAAGTACATCACAGCAAAGCCGTGTTCAACAATAGACTTTACTTCCCTATCTAATCGTGAAGATATTATTTCAGGCAAGTCTTCGCCATAGATCTCATGCACTCTCTTATAGCAAATTTTCTTAAAATCTTCATCTGCTCCCTCAATAAATGGTGGATACGTTCCACTAGGAATTGGCTTGATGTCACCAATTTTATCACTAATACTATTGGTGTTGACGATGACAACTTCTCTTGCCTTTTCTCTGCCAAGATAGGAAAACTCTTCTAGCATTTCCTCTGTTGTTCTCAAATAGAGGTCTTCACTTTCCTTTAACCGAATAAATGGAACAGTACTATTTAAAATAATATCTCGAAGCACCTTGTCCTCTTGGTCTAAGAAATAAGCATTTGAAGTAGCAACAACAGGAATACCTAGTTCTTCACCAATGGAAACAATTTGCTTTACAATATCCCTATAGTCAGAAACAGATTGTATCATATTTTCTTTATATAATAGGCGGGCGCTAGCACTAGGCTGTATTTCTAAGTAATCATAAAAAGAAGCTATTTGTATAAGCTCTTCTCGTGACTTTTTATTCATAGCAGCCTTAAAGAGCTCACCATTTACACCACCAGAACCAATCAGTAATCCCTCTCTTGCTGCTTCTAATTCACTTCTCTTTATATGTGCTACCTTGTGAAAGGTCTCCATATGAGAATTAGAAATGAGCTTATAAAAGCCAAATAACGCCTCTTGTTTTTCCACTAATATAGTCATTTCATCATGTTTAAAGTCTCTTATTGGTCTCTTATCAGCTGAATAATCATTTAACTGATGTAGCGTGGTCACATCGTAGTCAATCAATATCTGAAAGAGTTTTATTAGTACATTTCCAGTAGCTTCAGCATCTTGATATGCCCTGTGGTGATTGATGAGTGAAACACCTAACTCTCTTGACACATACTTTAGACCATGCCTTGAAATATTGGTAAGAAGTATTCTTGACAGCGTTAATGTATCCAAGTAACTTGGCGAAAAATCAATCCCAAGTCTCTTTGAGTTTTGCACAATAAATGACCTATCAAAAGCTGCATTGTGGGCAACTAGGACAGAATCACCACAAAAATCAATAAATTCTGGTAGTACAGCATCTATAAGTGGAGCATCTTTGACCATATCATCTGTTATACCACACACGTCAGTCGATGATTTTGGAATAGGCATTTCAGGATAGACAAAACTAGAAAAAGTATCTACTATCTTCTTGTTTACGATCTTAACAGCACCCACTTCAATAATTCTATCATTGACTGGAGAAAAACCTGTTGTTTCAAGGTCAAATACGACAAAACTGCTATCTAAATCCCTATCAATCTCAATATCAACAATCTTTTCATCATAGTTAATGACATTTGCCTCAAGCCCATAAATAAACTTAAAGTCATCTGGTAGATTTTCCTTTTGCCTAGCTTCACCTACTGATGGATAGGCTTGAATAACTGAATTATCAGTAATAGCAATCGCCTTGTAGCCATTCTTTTTAGCTCTTGCTGCTATCTTTCTAAGACTTGGTATTCCACTCATTGCTGTCATATTGGTATGCATATGTAGCTCTACCCTCTTTTCAGGATATGTATCAATCTGTTTTTCTACATATTCACTTTTAGAGACTGAACTTACACTTAAGACGTTTTCCTTGTCAAAAGTATCAAACTTGACCATTCCCTTGACTTTGATATACATCTTATCTGAAATACCAGTATACTTCTTTAAGTCTTTTTCGCTTAAGAAAATCTTGCACTTGATAGCCCTCCTCTTATCCGTAAGATAAAAAGAGACAATGGTTTTACCTGTCTTAGTGACAATAGAAGAATATCCAAAGACAAATCCCTCATAGACAACTATTTGGTTCTCATCACCAACTTCATCTATACTTCTACTTTCCCCCTTAACAAGAGCCTTATATATGACTCTATCATCAACAGTGACTTCCCTTTTCTTTTTTTTCTTTACAGGTTTCTTCATTGCCGATTTTTTTAGCTTGCTAAGTCTAAGGCTAATGACAGAATCAGCACTTTCATTTGCCTCTTCTTCTGCGCTTTCAATTTCTTTTATTTCAATATCACCAAAGACTTCTAACGCCTCCTGATGAGCATCATCTACCCCATTTATATCAAAAGAAGAATCATTTACTTTTTTCTCACCGTCATCATCTACACCAGAAGAAACAGCCCCATTATCAATTACTACAATGTCTTCTACTACCACATCAGTTTGCTCATCAACTAGTAATTCAGAATCCTCGTTTAATCTCTGCACACTTTCGACAAGCTCATCACCTAACGTAATTACCCTATTCTTGTACTTAATAATTAGCTGATTTTTTTCAACATTAAACAGTTTAACATACTCTGAAAAAAGGTACAGCAAATCACTCTCTGTCAATTCTTCACTTGAGTCTATCTCTATCTCATAATTACCATCAGCAACAAAAACTGACTTTATCTCTATATCTTTATTTACATCCAAGATATCACCTAGCTTTCTTTTGTTATGTGTTCAATCAGTACATCTATTACTTTGTCTTCACTATATCTCCCAATCATTTCACCTTTTTTAAACAAGACAAAATCACTACCACTACCTGCTATTCCAATATCAGCATCTTTTGCTTCACCAGGACCATTGACAACACAACCCATGATAGCCACACTCATAGCCTTATCAATATGAGCAGTTCTCTCCTTTACAATATCAACGATTTTCAATAAATCACCCTGTGTTCTACCACAAGTTGGACAGGAAATAATATCTAAGCCTTTATCTCGATATCCTGTGTACTTTAATATAGATTTTGCTATTGGTATTTCAAGGAGTGGACTACCAGTTATGGATACCCTAATAGTATCACCAATCCCATCAAGAAGAAGACTTCCTATGCCAATGGCAGACTTAATACTGCCCTCTCTCTCTGTTCCTGTTTCAGTCACGCCAAGGTGTAGTGGATAGTCAATTAGTTCAGCAATCCTTCTATAGGCTTCAACCGTCCTGATGACAGATGAACTCTTCATGGATACAATAATATCATAAAAAGACAAGTCCTCTAATAACTTGATGTGATAAAGAGCTGATTGAACCATAGCCTCTACCACATTACCGCCACATTCTTTTAACACTTTTTGATTGATAGAACCTTGATTTACACCAATTCTTATTGGAATTTCTCTGTACTTACAAATATCTACAAGTTTTCTTACCCCTTCATCAGAGCCAATATTTCCAGGGTTTATTCTAAGCTTATCAACACCATTTTCAGCTGATGAGATAGCAAGTCTATGATCAAAGTGAATATCTGCTACCAAAGGGATATTAATAGCCTTTTTAATTTCAGCAATTGCACTTGCAGCATCTTGGTTTAACACTGCTACCCTTACAATCTCACAACCTGCCTTTTCCAGTTCATTAATTTGCATAATAGTAGAAGCTACATCTCTAGTATCTGTATTAGTCATTGACTGTATACTAACTGCAGCTTCTCCACCAATATATCTATCACCTATTTTAACTTTACGACTCATTCTTCTCATCATGTTGTCAACCTCGCAATATCATTATACATAACTAGGACAAACAAGAAAAGGACAAAGGCTATCCCTAAAAATGAAATAAAATTCTCCACTTTTTCATTTAATGGTTTCCTCATGATTCCCTCTATCATCAGAATAAATATCTTACCACCATCAAGCGGAACAATAGGAAGAAGGTTCATAATCCCCAAGTTTATTGAAATAAAAGCTGTAAGGATGATTATTCTAAATAATCCTTGACCACTTACCTCGCCAACAACATTCGCTATACCAATAGGACCAGCTAGTTCTTTTAGCATTTTTTTATCCTTGAACATCATAGGAATTACATCAATAACCTTATGGGACATATCGTAGACTGTGTAGGCAGAGACCTTGATACTTCGAATAAAGTCACGCTCCCTAGAACCTACACCAATGATATATCGAACCATCCCTTGACTATTAATCTTCAAAGGCTTAATTTTTAAACCCCTTATCACTTCTCCATTTCTTTCAACAGATACAGAAATAGGATTTCCATCAGAGATAGTGACATTGTCAACTAAATCCCTCCATGAAGAAATAGATACCCCATCAATCTCTACAATTTTATCTCCTATTTCAATACCAGCCTCTCTAGCAGGGCTAATATCCGAAAAATTTAATACTGTATTAGTTTCTCCTGGAAAACCATTATAAGAAAAACCAATAACAAGAATCAAAAAGGCAAAGACAAAATTCATGAGAGGTCCTGCAATCAGTACTGTAAATCGCTGCCACCTAGTCTTAGAAGTATAACTATTTTCAGCATCAGACTCCTCAGCTTCCCCTGTCATCATGACAGCTCCACCAAGTGGAATTGCCCTTAAGCTATAGAGTGTTTCTCCCTTTTGAAATTTGATTAGCTTAGGACCAAATCCCAGCATAAACTGAGTCACTTCAATTTTGTGATACTTTGCAAGCAAAAAGTGACCTAATTCATGAAAAAACACTATTGAAAAAAATATGATAATAAAATAAAACGCCTTTATTACAATATCGACCATACTAAACTCCTAAAACTTCTTTTTCTATATACTCTTTTGAAAATTCTCTCACTGCTCTATCAGCAGATAATACATCTGAAAGCACCCTGTAATCAAAGTCAAAATTATTTGAAAGAGCATGCTCTACTACTCTTGAGATATCATAAAACCCGATTTTGTCTTCCAAATAATAAGCCACTGCTATTTCATTGGCAGTATTTAAAATAAGGGGCTTCAAGCCACCTTCTCTTCCAGCATATTTCGCTAGATTTAAGCACGGAAACTTCTCTGCATCTGGCTTTTCAAAGTGGAGCATGGCTATGTCTGTTAAATCTAAATCCCTTTCAATGCCCATATTTATCCTATTTGGATAAGTAAAAGCATAGTGTATTGGCAGTTTCATACTTGGCAGTCCAAACTGTCCAATCACAGAAGAGTCATGAAACATCACTGCTGAATGAAGGATGCTCTCCCTGTGAACTAAGACCTCAATATCTGAAACTGTGGTATCAAAAAGATGCATAGCTTCAATAATCTCAAGCCCTTTATTCATAAGGGTAGCAGAATCAATGCTAATCTTTTGCCCCATAGACCAATTGGGATGTTTTAAAGCAGATGACGCCTTTGCTGTCTTTATAAAATCAAAGGACTTGTCTCTGAATGGACCACCACTTGCAGTTAACAGTATTTTCTTAATATCAGAATTGTTATAAAATCCTAAACTTTGAAATATTGCACTGTGTTCACTATCAACTGGTATAATTTCAGCTTCAGACTCAGCACAAAGTTTCATAAGTTCTTCACCATATACAACAAGAGACTCCTTATTAGCCAGCGCGAGTCTCTTTCCTCTCTTTAGTGTATTATAACTTGAAACTACTCCTGCAGCGCCAACAACAGCATTGAGAAGTATATCGTAATCACCTGACTTGGCGATTTCCTCTTTACCACCTCTACAAACGACTTGTGTAGAACTATTTGTTAAAGCCTCTTTTACTTGTAAATAGGCACTTTCCTCTTCCACAGCAACGACCTTTGGTTTAAACTCATTTACTTGTTCTACAATTTTGTCTACACTTTTATAGCAAGAGAGATAATCCACGCTATAACCTTGTTCTCTACAGACATTTAGAGCATTGCCACCTATGGAACCTGTAGAACCTAATACTGCAATCTTCATCACACTCACCACTAAAAATTAAAAAAATTTACAAAATCCAGTACCAAGAACAAATAGACTAGTGGTGTGACAAAAAATATAGAATCAAATCGATCCATAATCCCACCATGACCTGGCATCACATTGCCAAAATCTTTTATCTTGGCATGTCTCTTTAAAACAGACGCTGTCAAGTCCCCAAGTTGTGCTAATATGGAACCAAGTACACCATAAACAATAACAGCAAGATATGTCATATCAGTGTAGTAATAGTACTTGGCTATAAAAATGATAACAGTTGTCCCTACTATTGCTCCAAGTGAACCTTCCTTTGTCTTATTTGGACTAATACTTGGTGCAAGCTTGTGTTTACCAAGCAGTGAACCTGAAAAATAGGCACAAGTATCACTAGAAAATGCAATGATAAAAATAAGGAAGAGCCTCGACAAATTCTCATGTGCTATGAGCATAATCATTGCCATAGGAAACCCTATATAAATAAGAGAAAAGAGGTTTATCATCATATTGATACTACTTTTAGACTTAACAAAGTCAATGAACATAGTGACAAAAAAGAACATGCAAAACAGAGAAGCTGTAAACTGCATAAAATAATACTTCTCAACTTCACCCATTTCCATGCCAATTCTGACAGCAGATAAGAGACCAACCATCAAAATAATGGCAACAATCAAATTTGGTTTATGACCAATATTTTTAAATGCAGACGTTAGCTCTTTTACAGCAAAAACAGATAATAACAAAATAGATAGTTGAAATACAATTCCATTAAAATAAAGTACTCCACCTAAAAGTACAAGAGCAATAGTTGCTGAAATTACTCTTTTTTTCAAACTACTCACTTAACAATCCTCCAAAACGCCTTTTTCTCTTAGAAAAATCAATGATAGCCTCATCAAGTTCACAACTTGTAAAATCAGGCCAATACACATCAGTAAAGTATAATTCAGAATAGGATAGTTGGTACAAGAGAAAATTACTTATTCTCTGTTCACCACTTGTTCTTATCACAAGGTCTGGGTCTGGTATATCTGAAGTGTATAATTTTGATTCAAAAAGCTCTTCATCAATATCATCAGAGCTAATACCCAGATCATTTATTTTCCTAACAGCACTCAAAATTTCCTGTCTTGAACCATAGTTGATAAACACGTTAAACTGAAGCCCTGTGTTATCCTTTAGACTTTCTGTAAGTTTGTCCATTGAGTTAAGTTCTGTTTCAGACATGTGTTCTCTACTGCCAATGAACCTTATCTTGACATTGTTTTTATTTAACTGCTTTTCTTCGTTCTTACAAAATACATTTACAATATTCATCAGGCCATTTACTTCATCCTTTGGTCTAGACCAGTTTTCATTAGAAAAGGCAAATACACTTAGATATTTAAGACCAATTTCCCCAGAATATCGCACAATGTCTCTAAGTGTATTCATGCCTGCTTTATGACCAAAGATTCTAGGTTTAGAGCGTTCTTTTGCCCATCTGCCATTACCATCCATGATGATTGCAATATGCTCTAAACCTATATGCTCTAGATTAAACTTCAAGGATCTCTTCCTCTTTTTTCTTTACCACTTCGTCAATAGTTTTTGTATGAGCATCTGTCATTTCCTGTACTTTCTTCTCAGCTCTTTCTAAATCGTCCTCTGTTATGTCGCCATCTTTATTTAGCTTTTTCAGCTCATCATTGGCATGTCTTCTCTCATTTCTTATGGCAACTTTAGCCTCTTCGCCCATTTTCTTGACATCTTTTACCAATTCTTTTCTTCTCTCTTCTGTAAGCATTGGCACAGCAATCCTAATGACCTTTCCATCATTATTAGCATTAAAGCCAAGATTTGCAGCATTAATTGCCTTCTCAATATTCTGAATCATGCTTACATCATAAGGCTTGACTTGAATTAGCCTAGCTTCAGGGACTGATATATTTGAAGTCTGCTCAATTGGTGTTTCAACACCATAAAAATCAACCATAACTTTTTCTAGTATTTGAGGATTTGCTCTTCCTGCACGAACTGAATGAAGTTCATCTTTTAAAAACTCAACCGTTTTTTCCATTTTTTCATCTAGTGAATTAAGTATTTCTTTTTGCATGTTATTCTCCTTTTATAATTGTTCCAATTTCTTCACCATTCATTGCCTTTTCAAGGTTTTCTGGTGGATTTAAAGCAAAAACAAGTATTGGTATATCATTTTCCTTACAAAGTGTTACAGCAGTCTGGTCCATAACCATAAGATCTTTTTCAATAATTTCAGAATAACTGAGTTTATCATATCTTATTGCATCAGGATTTTTCTTAGGATCTTCTGAATATACAGCATCAACATTTTTTGCCAAAAAAATCATTTCAGCTTCAATTTCACAAGCTCTAAGTGCTGCAGTAGTGTCTGTAGAGAAAAACGGATTGCCAATACCAGCAGCAAATATAACGACTCTTTTCTTTTCAAGATGTCTGATTGCTTTCTTCTTTATATATGGCTCTGCAACCTTTGGCATATTTATTGCACTCATTACTCTAGAAGGTATTCCCCTTCTCTCTAGGGTATCTTGCAAGGCAAGAGCATTCATGACAGTAGCTAGCATCCCAATATAATCTGCTGTACTTCTGTCCATTTCATTAGAAGACCTGCCCCTCCAAAAATTACCACCACCAATAACAAGAGCAACTTCAATTCCCCTATCAGTAAACTTTCTTACTTGCTCTGTCACACCTTCCAGCATTTCAGGGTCAATCCCTGTACCCTTATCTCCAGAAAGAGCTTCTCCACTGAGCTTTAGTAAAATTCTATTATATTGTCTTTGCAATGTGCACCTCCTCTTATTAAATTACATTATACAATAATTCACGCATTATTTACAGACAAAAACACAAAAAAAGAGTGTCATTTTTCAATTTTCATTCGTAATGACACTCTTATATTTATACTATTTTCTATTCAACTGTTCCTAGTTTATATTGAAATAAGTACTTTGCAAAATCAGAATCACTGTCAATGACGATTCGAGTATTGCCTTTTAATGTAGTTTTATAGGTCTGCAACGTCTTATAAAAAGCATAGAATTCAGGGTCTAACTTATAAGCATCTGCATATATCTGAGCAGCTTCTGCATTTCCTTCACCCTTTATTTTTTCAGCTTTTGCATAGGCTTCTGTCTTGATAATACTAGCATTTTTATCTGCATTAGCCTTTATGACTGCATACTGCTCATCGCCTTCTGCTCTGAGCTTATTTGCCATCTTCTCCCTCTCTGTTCTCATCCTCTTGAAAATATTCTCATTGTTCTGAGTCGGGAACTCTGTCTTTGCAATTCGAACGTCTTTAACGATCATTCCATAGTCTTTAATCTGTTCATTGATCTTATCTCTGATTTCTGTTGTCATCTCATACACATAGTCCTTATCAGAAATCAGCCTTGACCCTTTTGTCTTACCAATGTATTCTCTAAGCTGTGAGAACATAAGGTCATCAAGTCTTGTATTGCCATTGGTAATTGTCTTCATTGTTATTCTAAACAGTGCAGGATTGACAATTTTCCACTGGGCATTATTGTCTAATACAATTTTTTTCTTATCAAGCGTTGTTACCTCTCCAGAATGAGTTTTATAAGTGATGAGCTGAGAAGAAAACTTTTCAACTTCATCCATAAAAGGCACTTTAAACTTTAAACCCTTTCCTTTAACTACAGTAACATCACTTAGTTTTTTGCTTTTTTCGACTTGCTCTAATACAAGGTCATAATTCTTGTCTACAACAACTGTTCTAATCTTACCAAATCGAAGAACAATCGCTGACTCCATTTCATTTACAGTGTACATTGATGAACTAGCCAAAAACGCAAGGACCACAAAAATCAAAACTGGAATAAAAACTCTCTTAAAGAATTTATTTCTATCTTCTTTTGACATTTTAGGTTTTCTTGGTCTTCTTCCACCATGTATAGGATTGCCATTTTCATCTACTTCTATCGGACCATTTTTGCCCATCATAGTTATTCGCATATCTGACACCCCCCCCTACTAATTTTGTGTACTTAACTGTTGTTTGTTAATAGGAAGAAATTTAAGTGTATTTCCATCTTCCTTTGTAATAGTAATATCAACATTTTTTAGTATATCTTGCATAGCTTCTAAATAGAGTCTTGAACGAGTAATTTCAACATTGTTTTTATATTTGTTGTAAAGCTGAGTAAAACTAGCAACATCACCCTTTGCTCTATTGATCCTTGACTGCTTATATGCCTCAGCCTCTGAAATCATCTTAGAGGCTTCACCTTTAGCCTGTGGCAATATTTTATTCTCATAACTTCTAGCTTCGTTTATTCTGCTCTCTTTGTCAAGTTGAGCCCTCACAATATCCTTAAAGGCATCATCAACTTGCTCTGGTGGGTCAACATCTTGTAGTAGAACTTGAGTAACTAAAATACCAAGTTCATAATCATCACATATTTTTTGAAGGTCTGTCTTGATTTCCTGCATAATAGCATATTTATTGTCTGCAAGAACATCATCTAGTTTATTATTGGCTACGGACCTTCTAATTGTTGATACAGCAACTACATTAAATGAACCAACTTGGTCATCTACGTTGAACAAGTAATCCTTTGTATCTACAATTTTGTACTGAATACTAGCTTTAACATTGACAAGATTCTCATCACCAGTTATCATAAGTGAATCACTTACAATATCCTCATAAGAAGAATCATACTCTAAGTTATGTTCATCAATTGTCTTATAACCAAACTCCATCCGTCTAACTTTAGAAGTGTTAATTTCATATTTAGTATCAACAAATGGCATTCTCCACTTAAGTCCACCACCAATTTCTGTCTTGTAGTATTCACCAAAACGAGTAATGACAGCTTCTTCGCCATCTTCTAGTTTATAAACACCACTTATACCTACTAACACAACTACAACAAGTATTGTTAGCAAATACTTTCCACTCTTCACTACCTTTGTCCTCCTTTAATTAATTCAAGTTTTTTTACAATTGGATGATCTTCTGAAAGACCAAACTCATCTATTAAAACATAGCCATTTTCATCGATTAAGAATGTCATAGGCGTATTGTTAACATTGTAACTTGAAGCAATTTTATTTTTAACGTCAATAGCTACATCATATTCTATCTTATTTTCATCTAAGAATTTCTTTATGTCATCAACATTATCATTTTTACGTATATCAACTACAAGTTTCTCAACATTACGGAATTTCCCATATATATTTTTAAACTCTTTCATCAATTTTTTGCTCTCTGGTTGAAAATCTCTGACAAAAGATAATATTAACATCTTGCCCCTATAATCAAACAGACTAACTCTCTTACCAGTAATCGTTCTAACACTAAATTCTTTTGCCCTTCTATTATTCTGATCTGTGGCATCACTTAAACTTGCTAATGATTTATTGCCATACTCTTCATAAGCTCTATAAAACATGACAAGAGCCTGCTCTCTAGTTGTAACTTTAAGTGGCATAAACTTATTTCTTCCTACACCATTGATAATGCCAATCTCTCTAACAGCATAAACATCTTCAACTGCCCATTTTGGAATATAAATGTGGTCATAAAACTCTTTATAACCCTTGTTATCAAACTCTTCACCAGTTGCCCTGAGTGAATCAGCTAACATTTTACAAATTTCACTTCTCTTGATATTTTTTTCAGGCTTAAAAGTACCGTCACTATATCCACTGACAATATTCAAACTTCTAGCCTTTAGGACATAGTCGTAATAGAACTCACTTCTTCTTTTATAATCTTTAAAACCAATTGAAGGATCTGCTGTATTACCAGTAATAAGTTCATATAGTCTAACCCCTAAGTATGCGAACTCTTTTCTAGTGATATTTTTCTTAAAATCTCCATTAAGTCTCTCATCTAAAATACCGTTATCAAAGAGATATTTGATTTGTTTTTCTGCCCACGAAGAGGGCTTGTCATAATTATCAGCAAAAGTAATACCTGTGAGTACTACTAGGCTGATTATTAATAATAATATGTATTTTTTCATTAAAATCCTCCATTCTCAAAATAAAGCATTACCACCTTGCTTAGTTCCTTCGCTATGTCCCTTTGAGTATCGTGATTACTTAGCCAATCAAACTCATCAGGATTTGGCAAAAACCCGAGCTCTAACAAGACACTAGGGCAATGAGTTGCTCTTATAACATAAAAGTCATTTGTTCTAAGTTTATTATCAATACAAACTGTTGTTTTTGGTATTTCATGCTGAACAGCACTGGCAAATTTTTCAGCAATATCTTTTGAATAATATACTGAAAATCCTTTATTAAAATCAGCATTTTTACCATAGGCAATTGAATTTGCATGTATTGAAATAAACAAATCTGGCCTATATTTATAGACAGCTTTTAACCTGTCATCAAGAGAAACTGTAGCATCATCATCTCTAGTAAGTATTACAGTTGCTCCTAATTTTTCTAATTGTTCTTTTAAACTCAGTGAAACGTCTAAATTAATATGCTTTTCAGCATACACTGTACCCAAAAGACCCAATGCACCACTATCATCACCACCATGACCAGCATCTACCATGACAGAAATTCCCTTTAATGGTTGACTACCAGAAATTATGTGTTTTTTTCTCAAGATGTTTAGAATTAAAAAATTTCCTCTTTGATCAATCCAATATCCCCCAATTTCATCATTATCATTGAGCTTTAATATATAGGAATTTCTACCACTAGCACTTTCAATAAAAACAGATTTGATAATGCCACTGTTCTGTGTTTTAAATGGTCTTAAATCAACCTCATCACTGATATCTAATATCAAATTCCCTTTATCAAGACTTGGCTTCATAAAAAACTTTTCATTTGTATTCAGCTTAAAAAATACTGTATCAACATCAGGACCGACTCTGTAAGAAGCATAGTCAATAAATCGTCTAATTGAAGATTTTGAAAGAAGTTCAACCTTTTCTAATTCAACAAAGCGACCTGAACTAAGATGAGCCATAGTTCCACTCATCTTCTCAACTTCATCAATATAATCCTTATGAACCTTTTCAGCAGATCCATTTCTAGGATTGCTATCTACTCTTAAATTAACATCATCAGACTTAACCCTTACAAAAAACGGCTTTTCATTTTTGGCATATACTATACCAGCTTTAGATTTATTAATATCAAGTACATCATTTCCATACATAAGCTTGTATTCAATATAGTTATACATCAAAAATTCACTATCAAGACTTTTATAATTTGGCAAAAATTCAGCAGAATAACTTGTCGACAATAATGACTTACCCTCATTGTTACTTGGACTTAAAGCAACCTCTGTATCACCTATAACGGCAATAACTTTGAATCCACTTGGGCCAAAACAAGATAGTTTTATCTTATCTCCATACCTCAAAAGCTGAGTATGCTGTGGATATAAACTGTCTTCAACTAATCTATACTCTTTTAAATACATTGGCTTATACGCACTTTTATATCGAACTATATTTTTTGTAACAGACTTATTTCCCTGCACTAACTTAAAATAGTTGTTTCCCATATTAAGCTTGGTAAATACACCAAAATAACCGTTTTTACTGATTTTTTTTATTTCTTTCCCATTAAAATAAGCAGGAACATTTGGCTCAACTACCCCACCAATATAGACAGAAGACAAAGTAGTCTTATTAAAGTCAGGGAATGATATACTCGGCTTATTGATATTAAACCGATTGTTCAAAATAGAATCTTGACTAAAGACATCCAGTATATTTTTGGATGACTTTACTGAAGTAGCATTAAACACTATGTACCCATCAACTTCTCTTTTCTTAGAACAATAGCTAAGCTGTCTCTTTAGTTCTCCCCCTTTATACCAAGGAGACTTCACATCCTTGTTATCCGCTTTATATCCAGCTATACCAATATAGAGTTTTACGTTTGGATTCTTACTTACTAGATTAGACCACCAGTCAGTGAGCACTTTAAAGTCTGCAACATCAAAACCTATATGCCAATACACCTGAGGACAAATGTAATCCACAAGAGAATTGTTGATCCAATAAACGCTGTCAGCATAATGACTACTATAGGACTCATTTCCCTTAGTATCACTACCACTTGGATTAGAAGATTTATTTGCCCATATTCCAAAGGGACTAATACCAAAAGACACATTTTCATCAATTGACTTAACAGTACTTTTTACATCAGCTATAAGAAGATTTACATTATTCCTTCTCCAATCCTCTAGACTAAGATCTCCCTTGTAGTTATCAAAAGACTTCTTATCATCAAAATCTCTAGCAGGGTAAAAATAATCATCAAAGTGTATGCCATCAACATCATAATTTTCTACAATTTCCGCCACTCCATCACATATTAGTTTTCTAGCACTTTCAGATGAAGGGTCAAAATACAAATTCCCCTTATAACTTATAACACTCTCAGGCATCCTCCTTGCAGGGTGGGCAAAACTAAGCATATCAAGAGTATAAGGTTTTTCTGATTTAGTTTTCTTTGTAATCCTATATGGATTTATCCAAGCATGAAGCTCAATTCCCTCGTTATGAGCTGCATCTATAAAATATTGTAATGGATCAAATTCTGAGTCTGGTTGTAGGCCCTCTGTACCTGTTAGCCATTTAGACCACGGAAAAATTTTTGACTTATACAAACTATCAGCTGTTGGTCTCACCTGTAAAAATATAGCATTAAACCCATTTTTCTTAGCCATGGCAACAAGACTATCAGCCTCCATTTTCAATACAACTGAATTTGTTGTAGCATGTCTTGGATAGTCTATATTTAGAACACTTGCAACCCAAATCCCCTTCATTTGAAATTCACTATTTTGGGCATGAGTTACTGAAGTATTTAATAAGGATATTACAAGAATAAGAATTACAATTAATCTATTTTTCACATCAAACTCTCTTTTCTAAATCCATTTTACTACCCTTATTTTAGTTTAATAAGCACAAAATATAAAGTTATATAAAGCAATGTAATTATAAAGAAATAAAAAAAGGGATAATTGATATCCCTGCTCAATAAAACGTAAAAATTATAACGCAAACATGGTGAAATTAATATAATTAAAAGTCAAGTATTACATAAATCACCGTGCTTATTTATATAATCGAAAAGGTCTCTTCAAAAACTGCTTTTGGCATTGGTTTTCCCCAAATATAACCCTGCACTTGCTGACAACCAATTTCTCTCAAAACCATTAGCTGTTCTTCTGTCTCTACACCTTCTGCTATTGTAGCAATATTTGACGATTTGCACATATTTACAATAGACTTAACTAAAGACCTAGAAAACTCACTTTTTTCAATGCTGGATACTATCTCTCTTGGAATTTTCAACCTGTTAATGTCAATAACACTGATGTTTTGAAGTGAAGAATAACCTGTACCAAAATCATCAACTGAAAGGTGAATATTCATATTTTTAATCTTATTTAGTCGGAGTATAATATCAGAATCTTTTTGAAGGTCTGTCTGTTCAGTAAGTTCAAAGTCCAAAGTCGAATAATTAAATTTACCTGTCCTTGTTGTATACTCTATAAAATTATTTAAAAAGTCATCATTTTTAAGAATAACTGGCGATATGTTAATACCTACTCTAAAATCTTTTGGCAAATTTTCTGACCATGTAAGCATTGTATCCAAAACAGTCCTACAAACCCAAGCACTTATTCTATTAATATCACCTGTGAACTCAGATATAGGAATAAATAAAGCTGGTGAGATAAACTTGTCATCTTTTTTCCATCTCAGCAGAGCTTCTGCACCAACAAGTTCTTTGTTTTGTATATCAAACTGTGGCTGGTAATAGACCATAAATTCAGAGTCAAAATCAGCCTCTTTCAGAAGTGATGCTATCTCTTTTTTTTCTTTATTAATGATCAACTCATTTTTATATTCTTCATATTGGCGCTCAAATGTTGTGCCATTTCTATATTTAAATGAATTGATATCAAGTTCTTTTAATACATCCGTAGAATCTTGGAAAATACAGTCTTTATCCAAAAATCCAAACCTAATCTTGAGTGGTATTTTTACCCCTTTAACCCTAAAATCTAAATCTGCTAAATACCTTAAACTATCATAAGCTTTTTGATAGTAATCACTATCTTCATTTTCAGAAATAATAGCAAATTCATATGCTGAAATTTTATATATTGAATGATTATAAGTAAATGACTCTAATCGCCCAAGGAAAGCTTTAATTACCTCATCTGAAAACTTCAGGCCATAGAGACTCCTAATCTCCCTATAGTTAGAAATAGATAATAATATTGTTTTAATTTTTCTCCTATTTCGAATCAATATATCCAAATCTTGAATATACTGTTCTCTATTTGGAAGTTTAGTTAATCTATCATGCATAGAATAAAATTTGAGTTCATGGTTAATCTCCATAAGTTCTCTATTTCTTATTGATATTCGATTTTCAATATCCTTATTTTGGTTTTCTTCTTTTCTCATAATATATTTACTGATTATCAGGTAATTTATTTGCTTACTTGTAACTTGATATATAATTGAAACACTACCAAGAATAAGAAATTCGTTAAGGCGAATATAACGCATAATAAACAACACAAAAAATATCACCAAAAATACTATATGAACAATTTCCATATAAGGCTCTTCTAAATAGTTAACCATATGAGATACATCAATATCATCAGAATATTCAACAGTAGACAGTGTTTTAGCATAGGAACTACTCCTATTAATCATAGATAGCAAAAAGGTCATAAAGAAATAATAAAGGGCAAAGCCGTTATTTGAAGTGTAATTGTAGAAATTAACATAAAAAATCAATGTAACCATATAGAAAAAGAGAGAAACAACAAATGTCACATCCACAATATATTTTGCCATATACCTAATTTTGTACACAGCAACAATATATATAAATGAAATATTGATGATATTCATAATCGCTAATAAGTATTTTAGATATACATGACCATATGTTTCAATCTTCATGACTGAACCAAATAAGAAGTAATAATTCAACAGAAGAATTAAAGAAATAACAAAAGCTAAGTCAATTATGATATACTTTTTGTAGCCATAATTACTGTATATAAATATATATATGATAAATGTTATTATAATGATGATATTAGGTATATATAAAAGCGACAAAACAGGTAGCCAGTATTCCATACCAAAGTATGTGGTTACATAATAGTTGATAAAGATAACCATAGAAACAATCATACTCAAAAAACCTAAAATCATAATACTTCTTGAAAAGGTGATAGACTTATAGCTGTTTCTTATAATGAATATACCTATTACAAACATTTGTACAGCAAATACCATATCAAGCCTTACATTAAAATAAATTGAAAAAATTAATAATAGCAAAGCTAAAATATCAGAACCTGCAGATGCTGTTTCAAAAACAGTATTAAAAAATATGCTACTCTTTTTAATTTTAAGCATTTAAGACTCAACTTTCTTCATACTATTAACTTCTCTAGTTATATACGTCCCTTGATAATAATCAACACCCAGTTCAGATAACGCCTTAACCTGAGAAATTCTCCTAACACCAACTGCTAAAACATAAACTCCTAACGTCTTTGCAATATTAACTATAGAACTGACGACACTGTAGTCATCAGATTTTAAATCAACATCATCAATGAGCTGTTTTGAAACAATAAATCCTGTGACTCCACATTTATTTATAATGTGGAACGATGTGAAACCAATACCAAAATTTTTGATAGATACTCTAATATCATTATCCTTCATATAGGAAAAGATATGAAAATAATCATCGTGCAAATCTTTTAGCAAATCACTACCTAAATAAAACTCTAAACCAATATTACTATATTCTGCCCTTGATATGAATTCAAGCATTTCCTTTAGAATATATATATACTCAACAGATTTAAACTCAATATCTATACAGAGGTTTTCTATCTCATACTCTGAAGATATTTCACCTAATAATTCTTTTATCAATTCTAAATAAAACTCTGCAATCTCAGACTCCAAAGCAAGTTGCCTTGATACTTCTAATATTTCACTTATCGAAGTATCTATTAGTTTATCATGTTTAGTAACTAAACCAACACTTACCCCTTCTACTCTATTAAAATTTTTATCCAATCGGTACCTAGGTTTAATATCTAAAATATCCTTTAGTTTTTCCTGTCTAAGGACCGTTTCAATTTCAGACTTTTTATGTATCATAGATAATATATCATACGAATAAAAAGTGATATTTCCAGAAACACCATTCTTTTTAGAATAATACATAGCTACAGTGCCTAGCTGTATAAGCTCCTTTGGATTAAAAGAATCTACAGGACACCTTACTGCTGAAATAGACACTGTAATCAAAAAGTTATGTCCTTCCACACTAAAAGGTTCAGCAAATATTTCATTAACCTTATCTGCCACCATCTTTATATTATTAGTACAAATACCATTAAAAACAACGGCAAACTCATCCCCTAAAAAGCGAAATAAAATATAATCCTCATCAAAATTTTCCTTTAACCTTTTGGCGATTTCAATTAGTAATTTATCGCCTACAATATAAGTATAAACATTATTTATATTTCTAAAGTCATCAATATTTAAAAAGACAATACTGAATCTAGGCTCTTCCTTTTCTGCTAACTTATCAAACCAGTGATAAAAATACTCAACAGAATAAAGTCCAGTCAGATAGTCAATATTGATTTTATTCAATAATTTTCTTTTAGTTTCAAGCATATCCGTTGTCTGATTTTTGATGATTTTATCAAGTGCATCGTTAATTACACTAATTTTCTTGACATAACTGTCCTTTGAACGCTCAGAATAGACATATAGATTCACATTCAAATCAACAAAAAGAATCACTACAGCAAATATCAAAGAATAGAGATAGATATAGCCAAAATAATATAAAACAAAAATAAAAATTAGAGGGACTAAAGCTATTTTTACGTGATTTATAATCCAAAACTTTTTAATTGGTTCATCATTTAAAATTCTAGGTCTATCGTTCCACATAAAAGAATTAACACTATAAAAATAAAGAATTACATAAATAAAATAAAGTATAAATTCAAATAAATATATCTTAAACGAAAAAATTATCCTAGCAACACAGACAATATTACCTAAAACTAGGAATAAAGAAGCAACTAATATATTTGAATATTTATCTTCGTACAGATAGTACTTACGTATTTTAAGAAAGTATACAATAGAAATTGACACATAATAATTAACAAAGGCAATGTAAAAATAAAACACTATTTTTTCAAAACTAGTTAATGCCAATGTAACATTAATGAACGAAAGTAGCGGTAATAAAATAGAACCAAAAACTAAAAACCAAGAAATTGCATCAAAAACAATGGAAAACTTATAGTTTTCATCAATTGAACGAATTAATAATCTCGAAGTAGAAATAAACAAAAAAATCATTGGAATTAAAAATAAACCAGCTAAAATCCAATTGTGTCTAAGAACTTGATCTGTCATTAATATATCTTTATAAGTGAGGATATTGGCAAATGCCCATGATATATACGCCATATTAAAACTAAGTATTATTTTCTTTATAAATCTCTCTTTGCCACTCTTTAAAAGTACAATTACATTAAAAAAGGAAATAACAATCAACAAAATTGGCGTTATAGCTCTAGCAAAAAAGAAGCTAAAAACACCAGCTAAAAAAACAATAATATTTAGATTTCTAACAAAGTTTTTATTCATTATTATCTCCAACATGTTACAACACACTCTTTTAGTAAATTACTTTAATATATAAGATAAAATCAGATATAGAACATACATCCCCAAAAGGAAATAACCACCTTTTTTAGAAATATGCTCTTTCGATCTCTTTACATTGTATCTAAAAGTTAAAACTATAAGTAGCATAAAAGGTATCTGCACGTAGTAAAAAGAACTAGGTACCATTAGTCCATCTGTAGTGACAGCTGCAGACAAACCAACAACAAACAATACATTTAATATATCGGCACCAATTACATTTCCTATAGCTAATTGTCCATGTCCTTTTCGAACAGCAGTTACTGATGTAACCAGTTCTGGTAAACTTGTACCAAAGGCAACAAGTGTAGAAGCTATAATTCCCTCAGGTATATGCGCCCTTACAGCTGTTATTCTAATAGCAGGAATTAGTATTCGAGAAGAGACAATCACCAAGAAAATTGCAAAAAACAATTTCACAATAATAAGCCACATAGAATCATTTGAAATTTCACTTTCATCCTCATCTCTATCACCATCACGCTTGGCAAGCCTAACAGACATAATCACATAGAGTACAAGCAAAACAACATAAGCAAAACCTGTAAACTGATAAATCACTCCACCTTTAGCAATACCAGCAAATGGAATTGTACTGACAGCTAAGAGTATAACAGCCCACAATTGGAACTTCCCCTGTCTTTTTACAATCTTACCACTTGTGGGAACAAGTCCAATAACCGCTGATAAACCCATGATTAGACCAGTATCAGTAATAATGGAACCTATCGCATTTCCGAGTGCTAGGCCAGAAGAACCATTGATAGCACCAAGAACAGAAATAGTAGCTTCAGGTAGTGTTGTCCCAATAGAGACTATGGTAGCTCCTACTACAACTTTTGGTACACCCCATCTTATAGATAATTCTACAGAATTATCTACCACTATATCTGCACCTTTTCCCAAACTCCACAAAAAAAATGCAATCACAAAGAGCAATGCAATTGTCGGAAAACCTTCAAGCACACCAAAAATAAATTCTTCCATTAACAACCTCACCAAGTATCTATTCAAATATTTCTTCTAAAATATTCTCATCGATAATATCTTCACTAATCAAGTAATCTTTTAAATATATCTTACCATCTCTATACTTATTAAATGCTCCATAAATAAGTACATCAAACATAATTTTAGCAGCCTCATCCCTATTGATGTATGAGCTGACCACACAGTTAATATTATTCTTATGAGCACCAACTACCATTTTACTATAAGTATCATAAATTGTCTTTAGCGACTTAACTTCATATCCCAAACACCTTGCAAGTATTGTCGCAAACTGCTCACCAGTGACAAAGTCATTTGGGGAAAATACAATTGTTCCATCAGCATTAACAGCAGTTCCTGATATTATTTTATTATCAATTGCGTAAGCAAGATAAGACTTTGCCCAATTTGGCACAAAAGCAATATCACTAACACCACTTAAAATACCATCTTTAATAGAGTTATCCATTTCTTTTACAAGGTTTTCTTTCCCAATCATTCTTGTAATTAATGCAATTGCTTGACTTCTAGTAAGCATATCTGTCTTGCTGTTGCTAGATGATGGTCTATATATATCTAAGTCCACTAACAAATCATATTCACTGATATCAGCTTTTACCGTTTTTGATGGCTCGTCTTCAACTCCTTGGACATCAATTTCATCATTTGATTTAGACTCTTCTTCTATTTCAGGAACTGTCTCATTTTTAGGGTCTAACTGTTCACTTTTTACAAACTTATAATCCGAAAAATTAGTAGTTGGCATTCCAAGTTTAGTAACAACATAGTATCTATCACTTGACATACCACTATGCCTCTCAGCAATTTTATCATGCTTTGGTGTCAAAAAACCAATTAAATCACCATTATATGCTTCTAGTTTATGATATGGAACTACTTGCACAAAGACTTTAGTATTATACGCTGAACCATTTTGATGAACTAAAACCATCACATTAGCATCAGCATAAAGAATAGAAGCCACATGACCAGCTCTTCCATATCGTCCACCCCATATTACCAAGTCACCACTCTTTGGAATTACACCATCTTCAAATGGAGTCTTGTGAAAGAACTCACTCCTAGCTCCAGCATAAAGTTGATTAGCATTACCAAAGCCCAGCGTCCTAGCATAATCCTTTTTACTACCTGTAAAGGGAAAAATTGACGTGGCATAATTCGCTGCCAAATCAACACATTGTTCTCCATAAGCACCATCTTGATCAATTCCTAAATTATTTGCAATGTAATCAGTTTCCATTTTCTTAAACCAATCGACCTGAACTTCAGTTAACGCATGTGAAAAAAATCCTAGCACCTGAAAAAGCAAAACAATAAGAACAGCTATCATTCTCTTTTTATTCATTAATTTCTCCTACATCTCATCCATAAGTTTTTCTCTATAATCTACAGTAATATCTTCTCTTAAATACTCTATTAAATTTGATAACATTCTGCTTGCCTCAGCTCTAGTTACAAGTTTATTAGGTTGTATTGTATTGTCATTATATCCGTTTACGATGCCAACTTTTGTAGCCATATAAATAGATGGTTTTGCCCAATTTGGAATCCTATTATCATCTCGATAGCTCGTTTGAAACGGTAGTATTGGAGCAATATCATCAATTCCTAAAGCTCTCACTATTACAGTTATTGCTTCAGCTCTTGTAAGAGGTCTCTTAGGCAAAAACTGCCCATTACCCTCTCCTATCATAATTTTTTTATCATTGACATAGTTAATAAACACTTCGTATTTATCACCTACTCCAACGTCAAAAAACTTTGATAGCTCAGCATTAGGCCTCTTTGATTTGATTTTATCTGATTTCAACTCTTTATCTGACTTTAAATCCACAGAGTCAAAAGTATTGGCTATCGCTCTTGCAAATTGCTCTCTATTAATACTAATGAGTGGTTCAAAGGCAACTTCTAAATCAAATGCACCTAAGCTTGCCATTTGAAAAATATCTTTTTCTGCCCAGTACCCTCCTATATCAACATACTTTGGTATAGGAAGCATACTAGACTCATTATACACATAAGAGTCTAGTCTATCCTCTCCACGAAGTCTATCTGGTTGTCCCTCTTCAGCAGCTTTACTATTTGGTAAATCATATTCATATTCAATCACATCTTCAACATTCTTTGACTTGATAAGACCTTTCCTAAAGCTAATGCTCTGAACATTATTACTGACATAGTCAAAACTAGTCTTTGATTCAGTAGAATGCTTGTATTTGACATTCCCCTGCCAATCATTATTCTTCTTTACTTTATCAGAGTATTCGCCAGGACTAAAATCAGTCTTTTCTCTTACCATAGGAAGTTCAGAATAATAAATACTTTGGTTAATAACTGAAGTGTCAACACTACTCCACATATTCTTATACCCAACTTCAGTCTCTGACTCAGCAATAATTTTAATCATTGACCCTGAATTTTCAAATTCTCCATCAGTTTTAAACACTTTTTCATAGTACAATCTACCAGATTTGAAATCCATAGCTGGTTGTAAATCTCTAATAATTGAGTTGTCAAATTTATAATTTGTTAGATTATATACCTTATCATCAAGAGTCACAGTTTCTTTAAGACCACCAGACTCAATGACAGCGTTTATAATCTCCTGATTCATTTTGTCGTTTAATTCTCTTGTAATTGTATAAGTTACATTTCTACTTAACTGAACCTTAGAGTCTAGACTCTTTAAGTCATATTTATAAGTGAGTTTATACTGATCTAAATTCTTTTTCTTTGGTATAGTTACCCAGCCTTTCAACAAAACTGGCTTACCAGTCATAAAACACATTTCCTCATAGTAATATGTCCCAGCTTTTAGTGCTTCATCTCTTTTAATCCCACCAAAAAATGAATATTCATCAGCATGAGAACAATTAAAAGACAACACAAAAACTACCATAGAGGTGACAAGGTATAAACTAAACTTATTTTTTTCCAATTTATTCCTCCACATATATTGCTATCGTCTTTTCATCATTACTGATAGCATAGATCATATCTCCTGTTCTAAGATCATTGTAAGTAGCAGGTTTTGAATTTTTTATAATTAAGGCATCCTTTAAATAGAGCTGAACCGTAGATGTATTCAAATCCCAGTTCGAATTAAACTCCTGCCACTGATAAGAATTCTTTAAACCTACCCTATTCCAATCCTTATCAAACTCAGAAATCCTACCCTTTACAAATTTCAAATCATTGAGTTGAGTGTTTATCTTTTCGATAAACTTTGCATCTGTATTAACAGTATCATCAATATTCTTATTCTTTATAAACTCTTTATTTCTAATACCTGCGCTAATAACATGATCATAGTCATCAAGCCAGAATACACCATAATAACTATTTTCACGTCTTGAAGTCTTTGTTTTATAGATAATCTTCTTATCATACTCCCCATTAAAGAGTTTTCTTCGACTTACAGGCTTTCCTTTAGTAAAATCATAAAACACACTCTCATCAGAAGTAAATATAGTCTTCTTATCATTAAAGTGAGAAACATAATCCATATTAAAACCAAGGTCAAAATAATTATCTAGTGAAATAGAATACTGATTGACATCACCTATCTGACCTATAACAAAACCAGAAAAAGCATTGTGAAAGCTTTGATCAATATTGACAATCTTAGCTTCATTTAATCCCTTATCACCATTTGATATTACGATTAAATTCTGATAATCACTTAAATTAAGTTTGTCAACAAGCCTATTATTCATGAGGAAAATAGTGTCATCACCATAGTAAATTTTCATATTATCAGATAATTTCATTCTACCCATGATGTTGTTATGAGACTTCATCACAGAAGAAACATTTTTCTCAAAACCTTTTTTAGGCAATACTTTTACAGCTTCTTTTTTACCAAAATTATCTCTTAACACAACGTAAACTTCTTTATCTAGGAGTTTTTTTCTCAAAGTATTTGGCTGAACTTCATCTCTGTTATAATATATCTCTGATTTTTTAGCAAGTGGGTAAGACCTTTCGTAATATCCGTTTAATTTTACCCAGTCCCTGCCCTCAAGTTTATAAATGTTCTTGAGTGTAATTTTATTTGTGCTACCAACATAAGAACTTAGTGTTGCCTTAAGAACACTATCCACCATTGATAGCTTTCCCTCTACAACAATTTTTGAAGGAATTGTGGTGTAAATATCGCTGTAGTACAACTTTAAGCTATCACCAACTTTTATATCAGATAGTTCTATAGGTTTACCATTTTTAAGTATTTTCACATCTTCATAGACATCAATAAAATCATCTTGATTGAAGTATATTGTATTGTAAATTATTCTCTTAACGTTCCCCATTTCAATTCGTGAATTTTCAGGAATATATCCTGCCTGTGGTTGGTAAGAACTAGCTAAAACTGTTTTGAGAATACCTCTGATAGAGATAATATTTACAGGCAGTCCTGGCTTCATATCAGAAATACTTGCCTTATAATAATTCACATAGTAATCAGTAGATGGTGAAATATCATAGGTAACTGCACCACCACTGAATTTAAAGACCGTAATTTTATTTGGCTTAGACTTCAAATCCACATTCTTAATAGTACCCTTTAGACTATTTAACCCTTGACTACCTATGAGCATAAAAAGAACCTTATCATTCTTTAAATACACAGTGATTTTTTGTTTTTTACCAATAGATGTCAGTGGAATAAATCCACTACCACTCATGATGGGAAAATCACTTTTAATATTGTTCTTGACATCCATTTCCTCAATAAAATCCACTTTTTTATCATCATCGAGTCTTGTTCTTAACACTGTCCTAACTCGATGAGCACTGTCATTTTTATAGACATCTGATGTGTTTGATAACACAGTGCCTTGAACAATACTCACATCTTTCTCTGACAAGTAGTTTTCTACCATCATCCTCTTTACTTGATTATCACTGAGCTTTGAAGCAAAAAACACTTTGCCATCTCTAGTCAGGTACTCAAACTGTTCACCAATCGTCAGAACATCACTAGTAAGTAGATTTTTACCATCAAAATACGGAAAACCAGTTTTATCTTGAAGGCTAATATTAACGACATCACCAACAGAGTTTTTCACCAAAATATCACGAGTGTTTTTCTCCTTGTTAGTGACAATTCCTTGTACAAGTGCGTAGTGTTTTTTTATACCAAGCTCATCCGCAAAACTATTCATTGCCCTATCCATATATAACGCCATATCAGATCTTGTAAGTGGATTATTAGGTTTAAAAGTATTATCAGAATAAAGATTCATTACCTCACTATCCACAAGAGCAGAAACTGCATCTACATTGTCAGCATCAATACTCTTATAGTCTCTTGCACTCTTTAACCTGTCAGTCTGCTTAAATTTTTGAAATGAATTAGCACCAAACAGCATTGACGCAAAAGTCTCTCTATCAGTAATACCATAATAATCAATACTTTCATCTACCCCAATAATACCTAGTTCCTTAGCTTTGGCAATATAAGCATCATATAATTCTCCTCTCAATTTACTGAGAGGAATGTCAGAATTTTTGTCTTTAACAGATTTTATGACATCTTCTTCAGCTCCCTTTGATCTAACAAGCATAATTACAGACTGAAGATTAGTTATTGGATTACTGCCACCATACAGACTTCTACCTATCCCCTTAGTAATAGATAGAGCTGCCATGAGCGTTGCTGCCTTTTTATTATTGCCACTCACATCAGAAAAGTTATAGTTCAATGCAAACTCTCTGTATTTTTCACCACCAGTAAAACTTGGTTCAACTTCATCGCTTATAATTTCAGGAAAATACTGATTATATAAATGCTGATAATCATCATAAGGGTTATCTCCAACAGCTCCAAAAGTAGTAATAGAAGATAACAAAACTGACCCAATTATAGCAATGCTTATTAACTTTTTCACTTTATCACCTATTCTTTACAATTACATAGTAACCAGGCTTGGTTACCATTGCATTTAGCTTAGTATTTCCAGCAGAATACCACGAGTTAATCTCAGACCACCTCTTGGCATCCACATCATAGTAGTAGAGTTTTAGATTATTACCAATTTCACTCACACTGTTTGACTTTAAATTCAACGTCATCAGTGATGCAGAAGTTAGACTGCCTATACCACGTTCATTATAATCATTTTGCGCTCTAAAATCAAGGTTTACAGGTTTTGATACAACTCTAAGGCTTCTAGGAAGTCTTGAAAGAGCTGCAGAAGTATCTCTTCCCTGCTTAGTTGACACTACAATTTCTGCATAGTCATCATTATAGGTATCAAAGAGTTTAAAACCACGATTGTAAAGCATGCTTGGCCTATAAGATAAACTTACAAATCCACTGTCAAAGTGTACCTGCTTATTGATGTTTTTTATGAGAAGCTCTGGCAAGAAAAGTTTAACCTCTTCTATGTTTTTATACATTGGCAACGTCATATCAACGTCATGCTGAGAACCATACATATCTGGATCAAACATTACACTAGCCGTCTTGTTAGCAGTATTCACTTCAAGAGAATACGCCTTATTTCGTTCTTGAGCAGTTAGTTCATCACTAAACATCCTTAGTTTGTTTGTCTGATCCCTATCAAGAGCAACAATATTAGAATAATCAGAACTGCCGTACTGATTGACACCCTTTAGTACAAAGTACACTTTTTCCCCAGCTTTTATATTTCTAAAATTACTGACATTTCTTATTTTATATGGTGACATACTTGTAGTATCAAAAGACTTAAAATCTCTATAATTGTTTTTCTTTAGTGAGTAAGCACTCTTTCTACCAACATAAGCGTAAATGTTATAATAATCTACACCATCTGTTTTATAATCATAAAGCTCTACATACTTGTCATTGACAACTTTGACCTTTAGATTAGTCGCATGTGAAGGTTTTGGAAGTTCAAAGTAGAGATATGTATCACCAGAACTAATACCTCCATCTGGGTTGATAGCTGTAAAGTAATATTTCTTTTCAGATTTGAGTTTTGGAAGTGTTACACGAAGTTTTCCATCATCTATATACTCAACTCTATCAACTTCAAGACCATCCTTTAGCATATAGTACTTATCGTTTCTATAAAGTCCACTTTTATCCCCTTCACTTTCCACTTCTACTCTTGCTTCTCCTAAATAGATTTTTACTCCTTTTTGGAACTGAGAACCATTTAATGTCAGTACTTTTCCACCAGATATATCAGCCTTAGTCACTTCTCTGTCTCCATCTTCATCAAAAATCCTTGATGAAACTGTTGGACTAGAGACCACCGTAAAGGCATCCCTCAACGTAGAGATACCAAAGTCAGCATTTAGCACCTGAATATCTGTATTTCCAACTGGCATCGAAGAAGGCGTGATAAAATCTAAATACTTACCCTTGTTATCTACCAGTATAGGATTTATCTTTACACCAGGTTTTGAAGCAATGATAACTTTAGAATTATTTCTGAAATCGCTACCATAAACTCTAATTTTATTGCCACCAGCTGATGAAGTTTTGGTCTTGCTGACAGACTCAATTACAGGTTCACTCAGTGGTCTCTGATAGACAAAGTACATAAGTGTTTTTACCACAGCCAAATCATTTTTATCTGTTGATACAGCAGTTGCACCATCTGGATTTTTGATGATGACAGGAAGTTTTTGCCCAACCTCTGCATCACTTGCTTCAGGCACTTCTACAACTAGAGTGTCCTTGTTAAGTTCTTTATTTGACGTCAAACTTACAACAGTAGCTTCCTTACTTCCTAGGTAAACTTTTGCACCCTCTCTAAAGTCACTACCTATGATTTCTATCCTAGGATTTCCCTTATAACTAGCCTTTATAACTCTAATATCTTCATTACTTGGATTTGCAGGTGTATTTGCACTGACATTATATAGAGGCTTAGCACTTTCTATAACAGGATTTGTAGCTGGATTAGTATATGTAAAACTACCTTCACCTCTACCACCATCAATATTATAGAAATACACTTTTACGTCGCCAACTGAATGATAAGATGGTGTTTTTATTTTCACTACGCCATTTGATACCAATTTTGCATATGGCGCATACCCTCTTGAAACAATAAGCCTCCTATCAGCACTATCTACTTTTACTCTTATTAATTCATAGTCTGTATAGGTATTGTAAGTAGTCGCGTCTTCATACGCGAAACCTTTCGGCTTATAATACTCATTTTGATTTTTAAGCATACCTAGTGGTATAAACACATCTCTACCATCAAAACCAAAAAACTCTCTTTTGTACAACTTTCCATCTTCAACTACTGTAACGTTCAACTTTTCACTGATACCAGAATATGCTACAGAAAGATCACCATCAAGTGTCACAAGCGCTGAATTCGAGAAAACTCTTCCATCATTGTCACTTCCAATCTTGACATCTTCATTTGTCATATCGCCAAATCGAACCATAGCATTTATATCATCAGATACCCTAGGCTTTGAAGCATCATCATCCGAATATACTTTCAATTTTCTCCTATAAAAACCTCTTCCCAATATTTCCTTTTGTTCACTACCAACCCTTGCACCACTAGATGGATTTACTAGCGTAATAACAGGATTTGTAGACTCATAAGTATATGTTACAGCATTACTCAAACCAGAATCATTGTTTACAACTGTCACATCAACAGCTTCACCTGAACCCTCAGGACTTATGACTGTCAAAGAAGTTCTTGAATAGTCCACAATCTTAGCTCTAGTTCTACCAAAGTAAACTTTAGGTAATATATTTGACGTAAAGTATTCAGTATAGCCTCTATAGCTAATTCCATTGTCAAATTTCCTTGGTTCTCTTAAATCAATCATTTTACCTTGAGAATCTAATCCACCATTATAGGAAACTAAAAGATTATCCCACTTTGGATTATCAATAGGAAGATGAGAGTTAAGCTCTGTATATATATCTAGACCCTCATCATAGCTTGGTGTAGAACCAACACCATTGACATTAATATATGGCTCAAAAAACCTAAAATCTTGTCCTACTATTCTGACAATTTCTCCACCTGCAGAACTTCCCCTATCTAAAATAATTTTTTCAATAACAGGAGCTGATGCAGGCTTCACATAGGTAAATCCATTTTCTAAAGTGTAGCTAGCACCATCCTTGTTTACAACAGTAACAGGAAGACTAATTTCACCAATTCCATAAACTGCACTAATATCAACAAGATATGCTGGTATCACTACTCTAATACTCTTTCCATTAATACTTACATTGCTATTTTCCTTTGGAATTGCCATACCACCTATATAAACAGTGGTAGAGTCATAAAAATCACTCCCTTTAATACTTGCCACGTATCCACCACTCACTGAACCTCTACTTGGCTCAACTCCAGTTATAATAGGTTTTGTAGCAGGTTGCTGATAATAATAATATCCATCCTCAATACGAACACTAGTAGTGTCAGGATTGATAATCTCAACGTCTTTCTTTCCAGTACCTGAATATAAAACAGGCACAGCAAAGCGAATATCTGTCTTTGAAACAACTTTTGCCTTTTTACCAACAATGAGTTCATTGCCTTGGTCAACATCAACATCTGTGGTTACAAATGGTGTAAACATTGTAAGAGTAATATTTTTACCCAGTATCTTAAAACCGTCTACCCTACCATCTCCATCAACATCAATATTGCGGTCTATACTGTATACATTGCCAAATTTATCAATAGCTGTATACTCGTAAGTACCAGAGGCATTTTTATTAGAATAAATTCTGTACTTCTCATTCTTACCATTACTCAATATTACCTGTTTATTTAATGCTCTACTCAATAGATAATAAGTGTTAGAAGCAGAGTTTTTAAGTATAACAGCATCAGCATAATCAGAAACATCAACAAATGAACTTCTATCGCTGTTATAGTTAGTTCTAAGTAAATTATTATCCATAGTTACTGATAACACAAAAGCACCAGAACCACTTCCTATTCTAATTTCATCATCACTGACATTGACATCTTTATAGGAACCTGATTGATGATCAAGAACTTTTAATACTCCACCTTCAACCACAAAACTAAACTTAGCTTCTTGTCCAATAAATAGACAAGGATTTGAAGAAGCATCTTTTCTAATGCTGTAATAATTATTTGCTTCATCTTTTATCACTGTATTGTGATAGAACTTTGATACCTTTACCTTAGCAGAAATCATCTTGAATAAAATCTCTTTCTTTGGCACTGAGTAAGGTTTAAAAACTATATCACCCAAGATATTTCTATTGTAGTTATTGACATCAAGACCATCAAGAAAAACCCTTGAACCAATTAACTTGTAAGCATTTAATCCTTCAAGATTACTGACTGCAACATCAGGCTTCAAGAAGTTATTACCATTTGCTACAACTAGTGTACCAGCACTTCCTCTATCAGGCTGGATTGATGTAAGTTCAGGGTTTTTGCCAAGCGTTTCCACATAATAAAAACTCTTAACATCAACACCACCATCTGGATTGATAACTTGAAGTTGTGTTTCGCCCTCGTTTGCTGGAGGCGCTGAGAATTTCAAAGTCATAGTAGCTCCATCAGAACTTGTCTCTCTTGTGACTCCAGTGACTTCTTCAGCATTCAAATACACTTTTACGCCAGCTTTAAAATTTGAACCTTTTACTACAACTTCTTTACCACCTGAAGACTGAACAATATTTGGATTAATATATGAAATAACAGGTTCATCAGCCACACTTGAAAATTTAACTACTTCTCTTTCACTTACACCAAATTTTCCAAAACCATCAGAATTTCTCTTTGGATTTACAACTTGTATATAATTCTTACCCTTATCAAGAAGTTTAACTTCTTCAGGTATATATATTAGTATTTTACTTCCAACTTCATTTCCTACAGAACCATCAACCTCTTCTCCATCTTCATTTATCACAACCATCTGTACAGGAATAACTTCACTGCCATTTGCCACCGTCTTTTTCAACGGTTCATTAGAATTATCTACATAGATTGCCCCACCTATAGAAGCAGAATCATTTTTGTTAAACTTAATGACAAAATTATCATCACCATAAATACCAGATTTTTGGATAAGCACTATTGGATAATTAACTTTTTGGACTGTTCCTCCTTGACCCTCTTTTGTATATTTATTTACAAAAAAGTCCTTCCCACTAATTGCCAACAGGAGTTTCCTATGCATTTTATACTTTTTGCCTTCAGAATCACCATAGATTCTATCCACCTGCACTGTTTCTGGTGTTGCACTTTCAATAACAGGCTTAATTGAAGAACTTATAAATTTGTACCCATTGGGTTCACTAGCATTTTGAACAAAGGTATACGTTGAACCATCAACAGTTTTAATAGTTGTAATTGTCTCAACAAGTACATCCTTAACAGGGTCATTTGAGGAATTTTCTAAAGGTTTAGTCTTTACAGTAATAAAATCAACTTGCTTTTGATTTTTCACAGATATAAATTCAGCTTGTTTTCCTATAGTGACTTTTAACTCTCTCTTCATTAACGATATATCTTTACCAGAAAAAGTTACACCATCTGTATTATATTCCACTTCAACACTTAATGGAGCACCTGTAAAATTCTGATTTGAATCAACAAGGCTGATACTACCATCTAGTGAAGGAATCGCAGGTATCAATAGATTCTTACCAATTATTTGAACCTCTGATCCCTCATCAGAACCACTATCAGGATTAATATTTGTAATAACAGGTAGGTAATCAGCATCAACAACTTCAAGTGTTGAACTCAAATCCCACCTACCTACAATTTCATTATTGAGGATTTTTACAATTACGACCTTCTTATCACCCAAAGTAAAAGAATTGTTATCAGGTACTTTTACCGACATTTCACTTTCGTTGATAGATAGTTTAATATCTTGACTCATCTTGTAATCATCTAAGTCTAAGTCCCCATCATCTAAATTTAAAAAATATACCCTATAATTACTTGCATTGCTAAATTTATCAGAAGCAAGTACAACATAGTCACCCTTTCCAGCAACATTTGGGTACATTGTAATATCACTTAGTTCTAAATCTTCAAGTATTCTAAAACAACCATTGTATCTAAATTTAACAAGTGTATTTATCTGTTCGCTGCCACTGCCTATAGCATCCTCATGACTAAGCACAACATTTTGAGATCCATAGTTTCCCACAACTTCTGGTTCAAATTCAATTCTAGTCCCAGTTATAGTGGCATTGCTAGAAGTGATCTCAGTATTCAGTATATTACCACCATAAACAGCTTGATACCCAGTTGTTCCAATCTTATCAAGATTAACCCCTTCAAAGACTACACCTTCTGTATCACCTTCTGTGTAATTATGAACTCTAGGTCCTGTTATATATGGAAGAGCACTGGTATTAAGGGTAATTATCCTACTTCCTAAAAGGAGTTTACCATTAAACTCCTCAGCTTCTGTATAAGTTAATACGACTTTAATATAAGAATCACCAGACTCACTCACAGTACCAAACTCAGAAGTAAATCCATCTTCTCTACCAAACTTCAACTTAGCAATATCCAAATTATCACCAATTATATTAATGGTGCCACCAGAAGTATTAAAGCCAGTGTGTTTTTTGACAAACTCAATTCTATTTATCTTCATATCAACACTTTGAGCAGCGTATGAACGTAGAGACCCTATTTCTACAAAAGCTATGGCAAGAGATAACATTAAAACTAATAATACAATTATTCTATTTACGCTTTTCATTTTATCCTCCTTACCTAATCACTTCTACATACATAAAACCAGCACTTTCAAGCCTTATATAAGGTTTTGAAAGTGGCTTTTTCTTCGTTAATACACCATTTTTCACAAATCTCTCTGAATCATATTCAAATGATAAATCTGTCTTAGACCACTTACTTGTAATATATTTTACAACTTCAATAATGTCATATATGTTAACACGCTCTCTCAGTGAACCATACAAGTCAAATATTTGCTTATATACATCTCTATTTTCTGTACTTTGAAAATCACCTAAAATATATCTAATTTCTATACCAATACTATTATTGGAACTATAAGATAAGCCGCTTGTACTCTTAGCTGGAACGCTATAGGAATTAAATACCTTATTCTTTGTAAAGACCTTATAGGGTTTTTCATCTAACAACTTATAAATTCTGTCCTGTACAATAATTACTTGACCTATTGTTGCATTAGCTTTAGGATAATAATAATTCCCTGTTCCACCCTTTAAAATACCATTTACCCTACAATATAAAACACCTCTATTTGCCCACTTAGAAATGTTATTTTGATCTTTAAACGCCTTAGCACTCTGATATGCTTTTTTGTTCTCAATACCTAAAGAATCGGCAGCCCTCATGATCATTGTTGCCATCTGCTCTCTAGTTACCTTGGCGTCAGGCGAAAAAGTTGTAGCTGATGTACCCTTTACAATGCCAAGTTTATAAAGAGCTACAACCTTTGGATTTGAAACATCTGTGAAATTATGAAGCCTGCCAAAGCTATATTCATTCTTACTCGTTATATATCCATACACATTGAAGACCAATTCAGCGAACTCTTCTCTTGTTATAGCCTTTTTACTCCTATTTTTTAAATCCATATCATCATCAACAAGACCTAACGCACTCATAGTGAACATAGCATCTTTAAGCTCTGCAGTTGGTTCAGCAAAGACAAGAGAACTAATAACCGATAATATAATTAAAATACCAACAATCAATTTATTTTTCATTTTTACCCCTTTATCTATAAATCAGTCAGCTAAATCCTTGTTTTTTCAACACTTTACACGTCTATTATCGGCAGAAATGAGATTTTTATTGACCTTGAAATATATTTGTAACCTTCTTTACCACTTCATGGTCACCAATATAAAACTCTGACTTATCTCCTCTATCTAAAAACGTCTCTATTCCCTTTCCTAAAATACAAACAACATCATTTTTCTTTGCAATAGAGATTGCTTTTTCAATAGCCTTTTCTCTTTCTGGAACAATATACACCTCTACATCTTCAGATACACCCTCTTTAATCTCTTTACATATACTCACAACATCTTCATCTCTATGATCTTCTTCTGTCAAAACAATTACATCTGAGTACGTAGAGGCAACCATACCCATAATTCTTCGCTTTCCCTTGTCTCTTTTACCAGCAGAACCAAAGACTGATATAACAGCTGAATCTTCTGATTTTACTGAATTTACAAAGCTAAAAAAACTATTAAAACCTGCAGGTGTATGAGCATAATCTACTATGACATTACAGATATCATTTGCCACATTTTGAAAGCGCCCTATTTCAAAATTTATATTTTTCACACTGTTAATAGCTTCCTCAATACTCATTTTAGTAGTAGATAGCGTAGCAATAAGTGCAAGTAGATTATATGCATTCACACCACCTATTATATTTGTTTCAACCTGATAAATTTTACACCTCTTAGAAAAAGAAAAAGCCGTAGAGTCAATTCGCTCTTCAACATCAAGAAGCCTATAATCAGCCAAGCGATTTTTACCATATGTAACTACCCTAGCATTTGTTTTAGTCAAGAGTCTTTGACCATATTCATCATCAATGTTTATAACTGCTAACGCAGAAGGCTTCAAGCACTTAAACAACAACGCCTTAGACTCAAAATAATCATCCATCGTCTTATGATAATCCAAATGATCTCTTGATAAATTGGTAAAAATCGCAACATCAACATCCAAATTCTCAACCCTTCTCATTTTAAGTCCATGAGAACTGACTTCAAGACATACACTCCTTGAACCCGCAGACTGCATTGCCGAAAGAAGCGATGTCAGTTCTAAAGTTGGCGGGGTTGTCATATGAACGCCCTGCCCCCACTTATCACCAATCTTATAACCTTGTGTCCCATTATATGATGAAAGTTCAAATTTATTTAAAACTTCTGAGAGTAAATAAGCTACACTTGTCTTACCATTTGTTCCTGTCACAGCATAGACATCCATATTCTTAGAGGGATTTGAATAAAAAATATTTGCCGCCTTACCAAGAGAGCCTATCACATCTTTGACTTTTATAAACTCTACATCAGGGTACTTACCAGATACCGTAGTCAGTTCATTTTGGTGAACTATAGCAACAGCTCCATTTTCTATTGCCTGCTCAGCAAAAGCATGTCCATCAACAGTCTCGCCTACAACACAAAAAAATAGAGATGAATCCAGTTTTAATCTTGAGTCTGTTGATAAATTTTCTATTTTAATATCCCTAGCACCTGAAAACAAACGATTTAAAAGCATACGTCTACCCCTTCATTTACAACCTTAAAAAAGGCTGTCACAATTAGAAATTTGTCATCCAACAGTTTGAAATACATAATCCATCTCAAAACTCAGAATCTTCATAATTTCTTCTTGCAACAGCCCCTTTTATCTTATTTTATCTATTTAGTCCTTTTTCATTCTTAAAAAAGGCATAACTTCTATTTGCTTTTCTTCAACTTTAGTCTGTTTAATTTCCTCTTTTTTTTCTAATTCTTCTGATTGATGCTTTTCTTCAATGTTAGAATTTACAGACTTATTAGCATCTGGATATATACTAGGTTCATAAGAATTGCTGTAAGCAGTCTTAGGCTTCAACATTTCTGAACGTTCTTTCAAACTTACAGATTGTTTTCCCTCATTACTTTCTGAGAATCCTGTAACCACAACAGTAACTTTTATTTCATCCTTCATTTTTTCATCAATAGTTGAACCAACAATTATGACAGCATCATCAGTTGATAGTTTTCTAACTGATTCCGAAATATCATGAGTATCATGTAGTGATAGACTTGGTCCACCTGTAATGTTAAGAAGTATCTTCTTAAACCCTTCAATACTTGAATCAAGCAGCGGAGAATTTAACGCAATATCTGCGGCATGGATTGCTCTGTTCTCACCAGAAGCTTGACCTATACCCATATGAGCAAGGCCACCATCTTGCATAACAGTCTTTACATCAGCAAAGTCTAAGTTGACAATTCCTGGAACTGTTATCAAATCAGTTATACCCTGCACACCCTGTCTTAAGACATCATCCACCATGCCAAAAGCCTCCAATATAGGCGTGTCTCTTGATGTAATTTCAAGGAGTTTATCATTTGGTATAACAACTAAAGTGTCAACGCTATTCTTAAGGTTCTCAATACCTATCTGAGCATTTTCCATCCTTCTTCTGCCTTCATTAGAAAATGGCTTTGTCACAACACCTACAGTTAGAACACCCAGTTCTTTTGCTATTCTCGCTAAAACAGGAGCAGCTCCAGTACCTGTACCACCACCCATTCCAGCAGTTATAAATACCATATCACTGCCTTCAATCAGATTTACAATATCCTCTCTACTCTCTTCAGCAGCCTTTTCTCCTACCTTAGGATTTGCACCTGCTCCAAGCCCCTTTGTCAGCTTGTTTCCTATTTGAATCTTCTTAACAGCCTTTGACGTTTTAAGCGCCTGTTTATCAGTATTAACCGCTATAAAATCAACGCCTTGAATATTAGAATCAATCATTCTATTGATAGCGCTGTTTCCACCACCACCAACACCAATAACTTTGATTTTTGCGAAATTCGTATCTGCAATATCAAAACCTAATAGATCTTCATCCCTATCTAACTCGTCTTGCTTTCCAAAGTTATAATTATTCTCCACAATACTCCTCCTAAATCAATATTGATACAAATACTATTGTATACCACTAATATACCACATCTACTTACAATTGTCATCATATGTATAAAATTTTTTCAGTTTTTTTAACAAAATCAAAAGGTATGCTACACCACTTCTCAATTCTTCCAAATCTGATACACTTCATGATTTTCAATCGAAACATTTATAATCCCTGTCTTCACGCCCTTTTCGTAGTTAAAATTATATATTGAAGCAGCTTTAACTAACTTTTTATCAAGATTCTCATAATTACCAAAATTTATCCAATACTTATCCGAAATCACATGAATTATATCACCATCCTTGACTTCAATATTTGGATATACCATACCACCTGCAAATATGTTCTGATTTATCTTCATCATTATCAAGAGGTTAACTGCACCAATGGTTGTGTCATCATCACTCGTCACAATTGGATTCCCAAGTATCGCAGACTTTACTATTACACCACGAACTACATCGTACCCCTTGTACCCTTTTGATATCCCAATGACATACCCATCATTGGATAAAAGAGCATAATTATTTGCAGTCTTAACAGCAACAACAGGTTCCTTCCACTTAACAACAACATCTACAGCAGAAGGAAAAACCTTATGAACTTCGGCTTCTTCAACAAATCCTGTACTTAATAGCTGTTCAACCAACGAACTTTCACTATTAACAATATAATTTCTTCCTAAAAATTGTTCTTCAATATCAACATCATTTATTGCTTCGTTTAAAGAATTAACAGTGACTGAGCTTATTTTATACATATATCCAAATATGAGCAGACTAAACGCTATCAAAAAAAATAAAATAACATATAGTTTTTTCTTCATTTTCTACCTCAACTGATAATCATAAACTAAGGAAACTATTGTATTAAGAGCATTTTCTCTATAATCTGCACCATGACACTTTCTCATTTTTTCTAGAATACCATCAGAATAAACCAATTTTGCTAAAGTTGAATTGAAAAGCTCATCAGTAATTGTATCTTCCTCAAGCATAACACACGAACCTTCTTTCTGATAACTAATAGCATTGTGCTTTTGGTGGTCTCCAACAACATATGGAGAAGGTATGAGGATTCCCGGAAGTCCTACAATCGCCATTTCAGCCAACGTAATTGCTCCTGCCCTACAGATCATGAGGTCTGCTGCCGCCATAAGTCCAGGCATATCATCATGATAGTCTATTATTGTTGTTCTGTCTGAAAATTGATGATTTTTAGTCACTTCCTTAAAATTGGCTTCTGCATACTTGCCCACGATATTAATATACCTTAAATTTTCATCTTTTTTAACAAATTCGTCAATTAACATAGAGAGTTCATTAAACTTGTAAGCACCATTACTCCCTGCCATACTCACTATGAGTTTCTGATTTTCTCTCAGCCCGTATTTCTCCCTCGATTTCGCTCTATCAACATTCATAAACTCTTGTCTAACAGGATTTCCAGTATAGTATAAGAGATTTGGCTTATCAAAGAATTCAATGGACTCCTTATAACTGATAAGCACCCTATCAGCATATCGAGACAGTTTTTTTGTAGTAAAACCTGGGACAGAATTTTGCTCGTGTATCATAGTATCAATTCTTAAAAAGTGTGCAGTGAAAACAACAGGAAAGGTCACATAACCACCCATACCTATTACCAAATCAGGCTTGAATTTTTTGATAATCTTATACGTTTCAAAGAACGATTTTATTAAATTAAAAATTGTACTTGGCCATGTTCTAATATCTCTCCGATTCAATCCCTTCACACTTATCTCAGCAAAAGAAACAGCTGTATCATTGACAAGAACATGCTCATAACCGTGTTTACTACCTATATAGAGTGTTTCGCAATCAGGGATTGCCACTTGAAGTCTTTTATAAAGTGCGATAGCAGGATATATATGCCCACCTGTACCACCACCAGAAATTATCAGTCTCATTTAACTCTCCTTTTTTTATTTGACTTTGAAACATTGAGCACAACTCCAATCAAAAAAATCATTACCACTAAAGACGTTCCACCTTTACTAACAAAAGGAAGAGGCATACCAGTTACAGGTAGTAGCGCTAACACTACACCAATGTTAATCAAAACTTGCACAGAAATAAGAATCCCAACTCCAGAAGTAATATAAAAACCAAGTTCATCATCGCAGTTCATAGCAACATTAAAGATTCTATAAATAATAAACAAAAATACAGCAAGCAAGATAAGAGAACCAACAAAACCAAGCTCTTCTGCACCAATTGAAAAAATAAAGTCAGTCTGTGATTCAGGAAGTCTATTTGCCTTGTAGTCACTAACACCAAGCCCTTTCCCAAAAAGACCACCAGAACTTATGGCATAAACACTATTTAGGATTTGATTTTTAGCATCAACATAGATGTATTTCGTCTCTTGATTAGAATTCAATAAAAAATCCAGCCAAGTAGAAATACGCCCTCCTCTATAACTCTCAATCATTAACGCACCAAAAACACCAAATACACCTAAAATAAACATTGAAATCAAATACTTAAAGTCAACGTTTGCCACAAACATCATAATAAACAAAACACCGACAATGGCGATAGGCGTAGATAAATCCCTTTCAAAAAGTATCAGAAGTATTAAAAGCATAAAAAGTGCTGTAACAATCGCAACCCATGTGCGCTTATTATTCATGATGCTTTTGTATTTGTACAAAGCACTAGATCCCATCAATATAATAGCTGCCTTGGCAATCTCAGAAGGCATCACCGTAAAGGAAGACGCAACTTTTATCCACCTAGTAGCACCATTAATAGTAATTCCTGCAACAAGCACATAGATTAGAAGAAATAAAGTAGACACATATATAAGAACATTTAGCTTACTATACCACTTGTAATTAAAAAGAACAGCAAATACAAGGGCAAATAAACCAAAGATAAAATACACAAGGGTAATAAAAAAATACTTGCTATAATCTAATTTATCAACGACACCCAAGTTATAAAAACTTGCTGTATAAACCAAAATACTACCAAATAACACAATAGCCAATGTCGCAATTAAAAGCCAGTAATCAATACTACTTTTTGTAAGTTCTTTATTTTCTTTAATATTATTAATATTATTCAACAGTTTCTCTCCAATTGTTTATAAGTTCTTTAAACTCATTGCCACGGTGTTCAAAACTCTCATACATATCCCAGCTAGCGCACGCTGGAGACAAGAGAAGAGAATCCCCTTCAACTAGATAATCTTTAGCGACATTGATCGCTTCTTCCAGCGTTTTGACTATTACATAGTTTTCCAAACCCTTTGATGTCATAGCATGAGCTATGTCGTGTTTTGTTTCCCCAAATAACACAACCTGTTTTACCATTTTAAACTCATCAATCCATTCTTCATAAGAACTCTTCTTATCCATACCACCAGCTATTAATACAATTGGTGTAGTAATACTTCTAAGCGCAGGTATAGACGCTTCAGGATTTGTTGCCTTAGAATCATTGTAAAATTTGACACCCAAAATCTCGCCTAAGTACTCATTTCTATGCTCTACACCTTTGAATTCTCTCAAAGACTGACAAATCGGCTCTTTATCCAAGCCAAAAAGCCGCGACATTGCAACGACAGCAAGGGCATTTTCCAAATTGTGACTCCCTTTCAGAAAAACTTCATCTGTCGTTACAAACTTTTCACCAGTAGATTTTTCAACAATACAAGAATCAACAACCACATAATCTGCATTATTATCAGACAACGAAAAAGTGGTAACCTTCTTTAAATCTACCGCTATCTTCCTCGTAATTTCATTATCCAAATTTACTATTACCGTTTTGAAATCAGAAACATTTTGATAAATTCTCTGTTTTTGAGCAGTATAATTTTCCATTGTTTTATGTCTCTGAAGATGGTCTTCAGTAACATTTAATATTGAACAGACAGCAGGTTTCAATGTAAAAGTTCTTTCCAACTGATAACTGCTGAGCTCAGCAATATAAATGGTATCAGCTGAATCATGTTTGCTCACTGTTTCAATCATTGAAATTCCAACATTCCCACAAGCATAGGCATCTTTGCCAGCCCTTCTAAACACATCCTCTGTCCACATGGTGGTAGTTGTCTTACCATTAGTACCTGTAATACCAACCACAGATCCATTTAAATACCTAGCTGCAAGCTCAATCTCACTTATCACTTCAACACCACTAGTAATAACCTTTTGAGCAAAACCTTTTTCTGTAGGTACCCCTGGTGCAATAACACATATATCATAGTCCATATTTTCAGGTTCTATCCCACCAAGAAAAACCTCATCAAAATAACATGATTCGAGCAGAAAGTCTTTATCCATTTCTTTTAAATCATAACCATGAACCACATATTGCTGGGTCTTAAGAAACTTAGCAACAGATAGCCCAGTCTTTTTCAAACCAATCACAAGAGCCCTTGAACTAGACATTAAACCTCCTCTAATAAATCATTATATATGTAATAACTGAGAGCAAAGCAGTAAATACAGATGCAAATAGCACAACTTTTTCTTCACCCCAACCACCAAGTTCTAAATGATGGTGAAAAGGAGCCATTCGGAAAAATCTCTTTTTAGTTCTCTTGTAGTAAAAAACCTGAATGATCACTGAAGCAACCTCAACGACATACCAAAGTCCAAAAACAGGGATAAACCAAATAATATCTAAAAGTACAGCATTTAAAACCACATAGCTACCTATGGCAATAGAGCCAAAATCGCCCATAAACACCCTAGCAGGATGCCAATTGAATTTTAAATAACCCAATAACGCAGCACCAAAGACCATATTGACAGCAAATATTTGAGTTTCGCCCCTATGAACTGCAATAAGCGAAAAAAGAACAGTAATAACAAGTGTAACAGAAGCTAAAAGCCCATCTAGTCCATCTGAAAAATTACTTGCATTTGTCATAGCAGCAAACAAAAGCATGAAAAATATAAAGTTAATAGCAGAGTTTTCTATCATAAAGCGATTTGTAAAAGGTATAAACACAGACACATCTCTTAAAAAGAAGAGGTAAAAACCTGCAGTAATAATAAGTATGATGAGCATTTTACCCTTTGCTGTCAACCCTTCATTTTCCTTCTTTTTTATCTTCTTATAGTCATCATAAAAACCAATTGATGCAAATGAAAAGACACCAATAATATAAAACAAATACAACCTCATATCAAGAGCTTTAACAAGAAGCATAACACTCATAAGCAGAAAAAAAGTAAACAGGAATATAACAGCGCCCATTGTAGGCACTCCTGCTTTACCAAGATGTGAAGAAGGCCCATCTTCTCTTATATGCTGACCTAATTTCATCTGCATTAATATATTAATAAACTTATTTCCAAGTAAAAGGGTTAAAATAAGAGATATTCCACCAAATACTTCACCCACAACAAAGCCAGTTCCCATTCTAAAACTCCATTATTTTATCTACAACCTCATCCAAAGCAATTCCTCTACTTGCTTTGACAAGAATGACATCACCACTCAACAATTCATTGTTCAACGCATTTACTAGAGATTTTTTATCTTCAAAGTGATACTTTTCCCCACTATATGATTCAAATGCATGACGCATCATTTTACCATAAAAGTACAGTTTATCAAAGCTTATTTTTTCATGTTCCGATAGCGTCCTTCCAATAGCTGCATGAGATTGCTCCGGAGTATCACTTATCTCTAATACATCTCCTAGGATAGCGATTTTTCTACCCCCTGTTATCTCACTCACAGAAACCGAAGAAGATATAATAGATTCTAGTGAAGAATTATAGGTATCATCAACAATTGTCATACCCTTATGTTCGATAATATCAAATCTTCCCTTAACAGAGCGAAATGACTTTAACCCACTATCTATCTCTTCTGGCAAAAAACCAAGTTTTATACAAAGAGCTGCCACATAAGAGGCGTCCTTTACATAATGACTACCTTTTACTGTTAGATTACATTGAAAGACATTCCTACCTGAATCAGTGATCAAAAATCCATCAAGCATTTTCTTTGAAGTGACCACAAAGTCAGAAACATCAGAGTAACCAACTTTGACAACAGAAAATTCATCTTGACATTTGATAGTAGATAGGTAATCATCATCTGAATTTACAACAAGGAAAGAAGATGTTGACAATTTTTTTGAAACCTTTAATTTTTCTTCAAAAATTACCTCCCTAGAGCCAAACACTTGCAGATGTGATGTGCCAATGATTGTTATAATCGCATGATCAGGATTTGAAATGGCAATTTCACGTTCCATTTCACCAACCCTGTCAATACCGTGTTCAACAACAGCATATTTTGTATCATCATCTAAAGATAGTAGCGTAAGCGCAATTCCAACCTCCGTATTTAAATTTCCCATAGTTTTAAGTGTTTTCGCCCTTTGAGATAATACGCAGTAAAGCATTTCCTTTGTTGTAGTTTTACCTACAGAACCAGTCACTGCCACCACAACTGGTTTAACCTTGTCCCTATGTTTTCTTGCAGCCATTTTCAACGCTTCCAATACATCTTCCACAAAGAGTATTCTATCATCTTTAAATGCATTAAACTCTTTTGACACTACCACATAAGAAGCTCCACGATCAAGAGCTTGACGTACAAAATCTTCACCATTTAGCGTTTCACCCTTTAACGCAAAGAACATATCACCAACTTTGACAGTTCTTGAGTCAATACTAAATCCCAAAATTGTAGCAGCTAAGTCATTATTATGCTCAGCATTTGTATATCCCACAAATTCATTAATTTTAATAATAATATCACCTACTCTACATCTAATTCTACAACAGTATCTGAATTAAGCAAACTTCCACAGACAACACTCTGTCTCGATATTTTACCTAGCTTATTTTCATTTTTATAATTGAATTTAATTTTTACCCCTTTACTAGCAGCAAGAGCTCTAGCCTGCATTTCTGTCATCCCCACAAATTTAGGCACACTCAACAAGCTAACACTACTCTCTTCAGAAGGTTCAATACCTAGCACCCTTGTCGCTTCTGAACTAATTATCGTAGCAGTCATACCAGCAGTTTTTGCAGTATTTATAATATTTGGTTCATCCACTATAACAAGCACGTTTATTTCAGGATTTTCCACTGGTAGTATTTGTAGCAATGTTGAAACAACCACTTTCTCCTTGTACTCATCATCTATCCTCTTGACAGCAGTACCCGTCTTACAAGCCGTCCTATAACCCTTCACCTTTAAATACTCAGGATGTGCATTAGAAACATCTTCCATATATGACAGTACTTCTCTAGCCGTTTTCGAACTTATCACCCTGCCACTTTTATTGTCTTCTACTCTTTTTCCACCTACTGTACTAACCAATCTAGGCTGATGAATAACACCATCATTAGATATTGCCATGGCTATATTCATCAAATGTAGTGGCGTTATTTCAAAAGCATGACCAAAGCTCATTTTGGTATAGTCAATATTATAAGGTTTTCCAGCATTTGAATCAAGTTTAATAAAATTAGACTTCACCTTTTCACTGATACCAATATCTAACACGCCAAATAACTGAAACTTTTCAAGATAATCATAAAAGACTTTCTTTTTAATTTTAAGAGCAGTTTCTGCAAATACTATATTACAAGAGTTTACAAAACCACGCCTAAAACTCTGCCAACCATGACTCGAGCGAGGATATAGTTGACATAAAACCTTTGTATTTTGTGGAAAGTCAATATACCCCTTGCAATTATACTGTGTATTTTCATTTACTACACCTTCTTCTAAAGCACAAGCAGCTGTAAATATTTTCATTACAGAACCAGGCTCATACCTTGTATTTGTAATAGGATTGTACCACGACTTGCTCAACACCTGCGATTTTCCAAATGCACCTTCTGCTTTTTCATACTCTTCTTTTAAACTTTCATCAATAACCTCATAAGGATTATCTAAATCCATAAGATGACTATCAGCCATGGCATAGATTTCACCTGTCTTTGCATTCTGAACTACAGCCATTACATTTTTCGCCTCATATTCTTCCATTGTTTTTCTGCACTGTTCTTCAACAAAGTGTTGCAAGACTGAGTCTATAGTTAATTTCACATCTTTCCCATCAACAATTTTCACCTGCTCATCCACTGACAAGGGAAGTTTTCTACCTGAAATATCAATTTTTGCAAATATCTTACCATCAACACCCTTTAAATCATCCTGAAAATATCTTTCAATACCAAATTCACCAATATCAAACTCCCCTTTTTCTGGTTCAGGCTTTATAAACCCAATTATCTTTGCGCCTAAACTGCCATTTGGATGAATCCTCTCATAATCCTTATGTATAGAAAAATACTTCCCGTTTAAAGCATAAAATGCATTGGCAATATCAAGTGGAACGTCTTCAACCAAATACATAAAGTTTTTTTCGTTTTTGATGATTCTATCACGCAACTCCTCTACAGTTACTTTAGGATAAATCTCTGCAATCTTTTCTAAATCATCCTTTATCTTATCCTCATCATTTACTAATTCATAAACATTTTCATTTTTATCTCTTTGGAAATATAAATTATACTTTTTTTTAGAAAAAGCCAAAACATCTCCATTTCTATCTAGTATACTTCCTCTGACAGCTTTAATTACAATCTCTGGACGAAGTCTTTTTTCTGCCTCTTTTGAAATATATACATTATCTACAAACTGATACTTATAAATAAAAAACATAAATAAAAACATAAAAGCCAACACAACAATAAATACAAATTCTAGCTTCAACTTAGACTTGTCTAAAGAATTGCCAGAAGAACGCCCAGATACTGAGTTACCAGTTGTACCACTATTATTTTTTTTAAACCTATCAAACATATTTCCCCCACTTACATCTTTATACACAAAAATCGCCTAGTGACTTCGTCAAAAGGCGATAGTATCCCCACTAATAAAAAGCTACAGCTAAGCGTTCAGCTAACGCCATAATTACAGAACTTGATTTCTTAGGCTCAGCCCTAGAAGCTATCATAAACTGGCCACCTTCAACTAACGAAAGACTTGTCCCTGCATTTAAAACTATTCTATTGTTGTTATTCACTCTTACCATATCAAGTCGTTCCATAGCATATATCTGTAGTTTTTCAACTGAAATCTTATTTTCAATCTGTTCTTGCACTTCCGAAGTTTTTTGCTTGTACTCATTAATTTGATTTTCGATAATCTGAAGCTTTTTATTCTCGTCATAAATCGCAACCTTACTAGTTACCAACACAAAAGCCCAGACAAGTGGAAGAACACCTATTAGAACAAGCATTACAACAGAAAGAAAAAAACTTTTAAAAGTCAGAGAGGATTCGCTTTCTTTTGCTTCCTCTATCAATTCTTCATTTTCATACAAAAATAACTCTACACTTTCATTATAAAAATAATTATCTAATTTTTTAGCTGTTTGCATCTTAAGCTCCTTCCTTTCTTCCTAAATCACTATATTCTTTCTGCTATTCTAAGTTTTGCACTCTTTGCTCTTGAGTTTAGCTCCAGTTCCTCTACACTTGCTACAACAGGTTTTCTTGTCACAACTTTCACTTTTGGTTTAGCGCCACAAACGCAAACTGGAAAATCACTTGGACAAGCACAAGGATTTGATAGATACTTCATCTTTTTTTTTACAATTCTATCCTCTATAGAATGAAAGGTTATAATCGCCAACCTTCCTCCTACATTCAATCTGTCCACAATTTTTTCAATTACCTTTTCAAGTCTTTCCAACTCTCTGTTCACTTCTATCCTAATTGCCTGGAAAGTTTTTTTAGCTGGATGACCACCATCTTTTCTAGCTTTAAGAGGAATCGCATTTTTTATAATCTCAACAAGTTCAAGCGTTGTGCATATTTCTTTTTCTACTCTTGCCTTCACAATAAACTCCGCAATTCTTGCCGCCCATCTCTCATCAGCATTCTTATATAAGAGTTCTCGTATTTCTTCTTCACTATAGGTGTTAACAAGAATTTTCGCTGTAAAATCCTGTCTTGTATCCATTCTCATATCAAGTGGTGCATCAAATCGGTAAGAAAACCCTCTATCAGCTTCATCAAATTGGTGGGATGAAACCCCTATATCCATAAGAACACCATCAACCAACTCTATATCAAGTTCATCTAAAATCAATTCAAACCGTTCAAAATTACTCCTCACAAGAACGATATCAACATTTTTATTAGAGAGTTTTTTTGTTGCTTCTTCTATGGCATCTGCATCTTGGTCTACACCAATTAACCTTCCAGTCTCTAATCGATCCACTATCCCACTAGAATGTCCAGCGCCCCCAAGTGTTAAATCCACATATATCCCATCAGATTTAATATTTAAACCCTCTATTACTTCATCAAATAGAACTGGAACATGTTCAAACTTACTACAATCCATCTAAATCCCTAACTCTTTCATGTGTTCTCTTATCTTAGCCTCATTGAACATTGCTTCCTCTTTAACTTCCCCAAGAGTTTCTGGAGACCAAATTTCTACATTTCTAGGCTTCCCAACAAAGACCGCTGCATCTGTTAGACCAGCAAATTCTTTAAGTTCAGGAGTCAGCGAAATTCTTCCATGATCATCAACTAGGGTTTCTGTTGCATATAGATAGAGTTTTCTGATATATGACTGAGCCAGTAAGTCATTTTCAGATATTTCTGCTAACTTAGCGTTGAGATTTTCCCATCCACTGTATGAATAAGCAAGTAAATTCCCTTCATTTCCAACAGTTATAACAACAGCTGGACCATCAAGTTTACGACGAAATCTCGACGGAAAACTCACCCTGCCCTTTGCATCAATTTTATGTTCGTATGACCCTATAAACATATCAACTCCATATCCCACATCATCCCTACAACTTATATATCGAATAATTATAGATAAAGTTTAGCTTATTTTTATTTTTTTTTCAAGTATTTTTTATTTTAAAAATCCCATTTTATCAATGTTTAACAGAAAACTCAAAACCAACAGCCTAATATACCACAATATATTGTATAGGTACACTATCCCACCCTATATATATTGTTTTTTGCAAAGATGAAAAAAAATATATATTTTTTTGTTTTGCATATGTTTAATAGAGAAAAATAATCTGAGTAATTTAATAAGGATTGAATAAAATAATTAAGTAGTGGGTATTTTATAAACAGACGATAATATAAGTTCATTTACTTTTTATCGTGTTCTATTTTTCAATAATATACAAAAATATATGTTACATTACAGGAGGTAATTATATGTACTTTGATAAGTATGATCCGTATAAAGACGAGATGTTACAGATACTAGACAAAAACGGTAAAGTAATCGACAAGAAACTCTTGCCAAAAATCAGCAACGAAGATTTGGTAACGCTACTTAAGACCATGATAAAAACTAGGTCTATCGACGAAAGACTACTCAAACTCCAACGACAAGGAAGAGTATATACTTTCCCACCAAACCTTGGACAAGAAGCTTCTCAAGCTGGAAGCGGAATGGCACTTGATAACGAAAAAGATTGGATTGTCACAGCTTATAGAGAACTTGGGGCTTGGTTAATCAAGGGTTTTCCTCTTCATAACCTCCTTCTTTACTGGGCAGGCAATGAAGAAGGCTTAAAAATTCCTGAAGGAATAAAGATGACCCCATTTTCAGTGCCTCTAGCTTCGCAGCTACAACATGGTGCTGGTATTGCTTTTGCCTCTAAATACAGAGGTCTAGATGAAGTTACAGTGAGTTATATCGGAGATGGTGCCACTTCACAGGGCGACTTCCACGAAGCCGTTAACTTTGCAGCCGTAAATAACCTACCTAATGTATTCATAATACAAAATAACCAATGGGCTATCTCAACTCCTACTACACTGCAGACCAAGAGCAAAAACTTTGCCATCAAATCAATAGCTTACGGAATTAGAGGTATTAAAGTGGACGGAAATGACGCACTTTCTGTCTATGCAGCGACTAAAGAAGCTGTTGAAATGGCAAGAAATGGCGAAGGTCCTTCAATTATAGAATGCTTTACTTACAGAGCTGGTCCACACACTACTTCTGATGACCCTAGCAAATACAGAAGCAAGGAAGAAGAAGCTGAGTGGAAGGCAAAAGATCCTATTATAAGGTTAGAAAAATATCTCACAAGCAAAAAACTTTGGTCTAAAAAGCATAGAGAAGAATTTGACAAAGAGTTTGAAGCTGAGTTCAAAAGAGAATTTGCTCTCATCGAAAATGTTGGCGCTGGCCCTCTAGAAGATGTTATCGACTACACTTACGCTGAGAGAACACCTGAACTCGAAAGACAGTATCAGGCAAAAATGAAGTATTACAGAGACACAAACCAGATTTAGTAATAGGAGGAAAAAATGGGATTATATTCACTAATAGGCGCTATAACTAACGCCTTAGATATAGCAATGGCTAAAAACGAAAACGTCGTCCTCTATGGAGAAGACATTGGAAAAGAAGGCGGTGTTTTCAGAGCAACAGAAGGACTACAAGAAAAATATGGCGAAAAGAGAATTTTTGACACCATATTGGCAGAATCAAATATTGCTGGAACAGCACTTGGAATGGCTATGAACGGACTGATTCCCGTTGTAGAAATTCAGTTCAGCGGGTTTGTTCATCCAGCTTTCAACCAAATTGCATCTCACATTGCAAGGATGAGAAATAGAACTAGAGGCAGATACACAGCACCACTAGTTATCAGAATGCCTTATGGTGGTGGTATCAACGCTCTAGAATCACACTCTGAGAGTTTGGAAGCAACTTTTGCAAGCCTACCAGGTCTAAAACTCGTCATACCATCAAACCCTTATGATGCAAAAGGTCTGCTACTTGCAGCAATTGAAGACCCAGACCCTGTCATATTTATGGAACCAAAGAAAATATACAGAGCTGGTAAACAAGAAATTCCTGATGAAGAATATACTGTTGAAATTGGTAAGGCAAGAGTTGTAAAAGAAGGCGATGATCTCACTGTAGTATCTTGGGGCGCTATGCTAAAAGAAACAGAAAAAGCAGTTAAAACGCTGGAAGAAAAAGGCTACAGCATAGAAATAATCGACCTTAGAACAATCATGCCTTGGGATAAAGACACTGTAATGGAATCAGTTAAAAAGACAGGTAGACTAGCAGTAGTAAATGAAGCTGTTAAATCATTTGGTCCTGCTGCAGAAATCATGGCAAGCGCCAATGAAGAAGCATTTCTTTACCTTGAAGCACCTCCTACTAGAATCACTGGAATGGACATTATAATACCACTAGCTAAAAACGAATTTCATCATATGCCTGACCCTAAGTACATTGCATATGAGCTAGAAAAAGTATTGGTTTATTAGATGATAGCTATAAGTTTTATATAGAAAGGAACAGATATGTATAAGTTTAAATTTGCTGATGTAGGAGAAGGTATCCATGAAGGTGTTGTCTATGAATGGTATGTAAAAGAAGGCGACACTGTAGATGAAGGACAAGATTTATACTCAGTAGAAACTGATAAATTTACAACTGATATCCCCTCTCCTGTCGCAGGTAAAATCGTTAAAATTTACTTTGAAGCAGGAAGCGAAATAAATGTTGGCGACCTCATGGTTGACATTGACGACGGCTCAGGAGCTGAGTCAGAAGATACTGCTGCACCAAAAGTAATAGAAGAAAAAACAGAGAAAAAAGAAGAAAAAGCAGGAACAAAAACTGCCAGTGTTGTAGGTACTATTGAAGCCTCTGATGACATTATAGAATCATACCACGTACAAAAAGAAGAGAAAAAAGAAAAGGGCAAAAAAGCACTTGCTACTCCAGTAGCAAGAAACTTTGCCAAAATAAATGGTGTAGATATTAATGCAGTAACTGGAACTGGCACAAATGGTAGAGTTACAAAAGAGGATATTTCAAATTACATGAATCAAAACTCTGCAAAAAATGAAGCCCCTCAAGCTAAAAGCGAAAGCACTTCAAGTAGTTCTGATAAAGTAGAAATAATAAAAATGTCTAAGATGAGAGAGACAATCTCTAAGAAGATGACACAGTCTAAATTCACTATTCCTCACACTTCTGCTATGTTTGAATTTGATGTCACTGAAATATTTGAACTCAGAAAAGAAGTGAACGCAGACCTAAAAGACAGGGAAATCAAGCTAAGTTTTATGCCATTTATTGTAAAAGCTCTAGTTGCAGCACTAAAGAAATACCCTATCATGAACAGTGAACTCGACGAAGAAAAGCGTGAAATTATCATCAAGCACTTCTTCAACATATCAATAGCTGTTGACACTGAACACGGACTTGCAGTCCCAGTCTTAAAAGATGCTGACCAAATGACACTTCTTGAAATTCACGAAAACATAAACAAACTAGCTAGTCAAGCAAGCGATAGAACACTGCCACTAGATTCTATGACAGGCGGAACATTCTCTATCACAAATTATGGTAGTATTGGCGGCACATTTGCAACACCTGTTATCAACTATCCAGAAGCTGCAATACTAGGCATAGGCGCTATATCAAAGAGACCTGTTTACGATGAAAACGACAGAATAGTACCTAGATACATCATGCCAACAGTTCTTTCATTTGACCACAGAATAATGGATGGCGGAGATGCAAATCGATTTATGGCTGAATTCGGCAAAATCATATCTAGCAAAACCAACATTCTAATTAACTAATACTAGTCTCAGATAAAACCTTCTATCTAAGATTCCACAGCTTGAAACACTATACAAATTAACGCAAATACTTTTCCGACAAAGTCAACCTCATATGTCATTTTCGAACGCCAAGTAAGGAGCAGAATTTAATGATATAAATATATGTCAAGTTTGCTTGTAAGTATATTTATTATAATTAAATTCTATTGTGAGCGGCAGCGCGAACCTTCGAGCGGTTTATCGCTCGTGGGTCATGACTTGCTTAGAAGTGTAACAGTGACGTAGGAATCTAAGTATTTGCAATAATTTGTAGTGTTTCATAGCTTCTGAATGACAGATAGAAGGTTTAAACAAGAAATAGTATTATAAAAAAATTAAATTGAGATTAGTATAAGGAGTAGAAAATGAAGAAATTCGATTTAGCAGTAATAGGAGCAGGTCCTGGCGGATATGTTGCAGCAATAAAAGCTGCTCACTTAGGACTTAAAACAGTGATTTTTGAAAAAGAATATGTTGGTGGCGTATGTCTAAACGTTGGTTGTATTCCTAGTAAAGCCCTCATCAAGAGCGCCCATGTACTACACGATATGAAAATTGCCAGTGAATTTGGACTCACTTTAGGTAAGAACGCTGAACCAGACGTTGACTGGAACGCTCTAATGAAGCGAAAAGAGACCGTTGTTAGAAAGCTAACTACTGGCGTTAGAGGTCTACTTAAAGCAGCTGGTGTTACCATAGTAGAGGGCTATGCAACAGTAAAAGACAAGAACCACATTGACTGTAATTACGAAGAATATGAAGTTAAAAACATCATTCTCGCCCTTGGCTCAAGTCCATCATACCCTAATGTAAAAGGTCTAAAAGAAGCTATTGAAAGCAAACAAGTTATTGGTTCAACAGAAGCTCTTTCACTAGCAAAAAAACCAAAGACTATGACAGTAATAGGTGGCGGTGTTATCGCCTTAGAATTAGCCACAGTATATCGTTCATTTGGAACAGAAGTTACGATGATACAACGTTCTGAAAAGATACTCACTGGTATGGATGAAGACATCAGAGATATGATGCAAAAAACATCTATCGAAAAAGGTATCAACATCATTACAAATACAAAATTAATAGAAGTTAAAGGAAAGACTGTCGTCTACGAAAAAGATGGAAAAACTCATGAAATTACAAGCGAAGAAGTCCTATGTAGTCTTGGCAGAAGAGCAAATACAGGTGGTATAGAAGCACTTAAACTAGAGACTGAAAAAGGGAAAATCACCGTTGATGAGCAGTATAGGACAAGCGTGAAGAACGTATACGCAATTGGCGATATGTCATCTAAAATCATGCTTGCCCACGTGGCATCTGCAGAAGGTCTGGTAGCAGTAGATGATATTGTAGGAAAGAAAAGAAAACTAGACTACAACAAGATGCCATCTGTTGTGTATGGATTCCCAGAAGCAGCATCAGTCGGACTGACAGAAGGAAAGGCAAAAGAACTAGGCAAAAACTACAAAGTTGCAAAGTTCCCAATAGCAGCAAATGGAAAGTCCCTAGCTAGTGGTGAAACAAGAGGCTTCATGAAAGTCATATCAGATAAGGACATTGGCGAGATACTCGGTGTTCACATTGTATCAAATGCAGCCAGTGATATGATTTCAGAAGGTGTTATGATAATGGAGTTAGAGGGAACACCAGTTGAAATCGGGAACTCCGTCCACCCTCACCCAACAAACTCTGAAATGATGCTTGAAGCAGCTCACATGTTGGAAGATTATCCAATACACGTGGCAAAACCTAAAAAATAATATTCACGTATTCCAAACTAATAATTTTAATCAACCTCCTTTTAATATAAAATAAGAAGTTTTGGAATAATAAAAACCCTTAGGCAACAACTAAACAAGAACAATCCTCCATAGCCTAAGGGTATTTTTATTGTTTCATTTACTTCGTTATCATTATAAAGTAAACAAATCTATTCTTATCCGTTTTTATTATAATTCTCCCATTGTACTTTGCTACATGTTCCTTGACATTGACAAGACCAAGACCATGATTTTTTTTATTTTTTTTGCTAGTTCTTATCAAGTTATCCCTGACTTCAAGAGGCTCTTCTATCGGATTTGTAATCGATAAAGCAAAATTTTCTGAATTGTTTTTAATCTTAAACTCTATCACTTTGTCCCTATACTCTAGATTTGATACACATTCAATCGCATTATCAAGGAGATTGCTCATAATGACAAATAAATCATCTTCTTCTATCCCTGAATCCTTCAAATTACACATATTCAAGACCAGTGTTATCCCTTTACTAACAGCTTCATTATACTTAATTTTAATAAGAGCATCTATCAGACTATTACCTGTTTTTATAAAACCTACATTATGCTTATACTTGGCGACCGTCCCTTGTAGGTATTTTCGACAATCTTCAATTTTTCCATCTTCTATGAGACCTTCAATACAGAGCAACGTATTAGTATAATCATGCATTAATTTTCTTTGTTCTTTATCATTTTCCCTGATTTTTTTATATAAGTTTAACTGAGCAGACATCTTCTCCTCGTTAACACTTTTGATGCGATTCTGTTCTGAGATTTCAATCACTTCTTTCATCATAAAATATACAACAATATTAATCACGATAAAAACAATCGGAATCAAGAGTCTCTGTGGAATAATCGATGTATCACCCAGTTTAAGCTGCCATATAATCGAAAACAAGGTTATAAAAGGAACAACAGCAAATTTAAACAAGCCTTTGCTATCCATATAAGAAAATGTTTTCTTGTTTTTTACAAATAGAACAACTAAAATAAATGCAATAACTTTTGAGATTAGCAAAATCATGAAAATTCTATCTGATTTAGTGTATACAGAATTATACAAGGTGATATTCTTCTCTACGATAAGCAAAATAAAATAATCTAACAAAGATATAAACACTATAAACAATAGAGAAAAAATAAATTGAATGACAATTTTTCCAACATATAATAAATGAATAAAAACTGTAATCAAAATAAATATAATTGGAACTTTAAAATAAAGCATTGTTGAATCAGAAGGCAATAAGTTCGCAAAAACATAAACAACAGCTACAAATATAAAGAAGAAAAAAGAAGTAATCACAGCCTGAAACAACCTACTTTGATTCTTCTTTAGGAAAACACCATCTACTGCAATAAATAAGGTGATTAGTTCAAAAATAACAAGAGTTAAGTCCTTTATATTCTCAGCTAAGCCCATATATTACTCCTAATAGCCAGTTCATCTTCAAACGTTTTAAAACATCTTCTTGACACAGGGAGAGTCTCACCAGTCAGAAGTACAGCCCCACCTCTTTTGACACTACGCACATATTTCATATTTACTAGATAGCTCTTATGTATTCTAAAAAATAGAACAGAATCAAGTTCCTTCTCCACATCATCTAATTTAGCGTACTTAGAATAAAAACTCCCACAAATCAAATGAATAATCACCTTATGTTTATCACTAGTAACATATAAAATATCGGATTTTTTTAATAAAACACCACAAGAGTCCAAAGTATAAAAACAACTTTTTGACTTTGCTATAATACTTCTTATACACTCAGAAATACCGCGTTCCAAATCAGTCTTTAAAATATACCTAAAAGCATCAACCTCATAGCCCAACGTTGAAAACTCAATATATGATGTCACAAAAACAATAAAACCATTATACTGATTCTCTCTTAAGAACTTAGAGATATCTATACCTGTTATTGTCTCCAAATCGATATCCAAAAAAACCACATCAAAAGATGAATAATTATCAATCGCCAAAAAATCTTCACCCTTTACAAAGCGTTTAATATCAACATCTTCATGATTTTCATCAAACTCACATTCTAAAAGGTGGGTTATCTTATCCAGGATGACAACATCATCATCAATAACAGCAACTTTAAACATATTCCCCCGTAATTAACAACACAGCTAAAAAACTATTAACAAAGTTCATTGATAACTATTATAACATAGTGATACTATTTTTACACGATATTATTGCCATCTCAATACATTAAATAATAAATTAAATCAGCCATAAATTCAACGCTTCTAAAATATACGCGTAACAAAGTTATAAATATTATAAGTCATTTTTTCAAAGAATTTTAATAAATAGCTTTTATCCAATAAACTTTCCAGTTTCCCCACAAAGGCAACACTGTTATTGTTGTTTTCTAGCTTTAACAGTTCTTCTACTTCTGAATAAGGAACACATTTTACATTAGGGTCAAACAGTTTCTTTTCTTCCTCCGTCATTTTATTATACTCTTCAGGGTAGATTGTAGTCATAATTTCATATGTTGACATTTGGTCAAACTCTTCAACTCCTACTTCATTTAGACGCCTTAACTGTTCCTGATTGGCTTTTATACTATAAGTTTGAACACCTTGAGCATCATCCGCAAAAGAAGCAATACCTAAAAAGCTAAAAAATAACGCTAATAAAATAATCCCAATTATCATTTTACTATTGAACATAGTACACCTCCAAAACATTAAACAAATAGCAAATAACAATTTATCGACAAGTATACAGTAATTAAACTAACACAAATTTCAGATAGAAATTTTAGTCTGTCATTCAGAGCCAGTGAAACACTACAATACATTAAGGCTTTAAGTCTCCACACCTTCAGCAAGTAAGGTTCCCCACCAGAATATGCTTTTCCTACGCTGTCATTCAGAGGAGCATAGCGACGCAGGAATCTAGCGTGGAAAAAAAGCATTCGCGTTAATTTCTATAGTGTTTCAAGGTGTGTAATCTTAGACTAAAATATTAAATATAGATTAGTATAAGCACTCTAAATACCGACTTATATTTAATACACTTTATGCAATTAATAAGTATTTTTATAACCTCTATAAAACCAAATATTATAAATCAAATGCAAAATTTAGCTAATAATAGCGAAATCAAATCTAAAAAAACTGCAGATAAAATAAACGCTAAATATAAAGACGTTGAATCCACAATATAAATAATACTACAAATTACAAAAATCAAGTATACTATTCTTCTAATTTTTACTTTGTGTTGTTCAATTTCATATTTACTAAAACAAATTTGCACCGAATTAATCGGAGCTATTATAATAATTAATAATCCAAACACAAACATCAATAACAAGCTATACTTATTAATAATAAAATAATATTTTTCATTAAATAAAACAACAAACAAATAAGCAATAACTGATAATACAATACAACGCATCCTAGTCTTACAGTGATATCCGTTAGTATACTTTCTAAGAGAAGAGAAGAAAAAAAAAGAGAAGAAAAGACAAAATAAAACACAAATGTTTCTAATATATAACCAGTAATATAAGCAACAACCCTAAATTAACTTTTTTAAATCTACTTAATACACTTTGACTCCATCAAAATACAATTTCGTCTCAAGTGATAATACTACCTTCTAATCTCCGTACTTCATTTCATTGCCTTTATTTTTTTTAACATCTACTTTGAGAATTTTTACAAATTCATCTGATGTATAACTTGACTTTCTCCCTAAATTTTCATTAATTAACCAACTTACATTTTCTTCAAAGCAAGGTAATACATGAGAATTTACACCTTCATTTAGAACAAAATACTTTCCTCTAATATTGATTAGTTTTTGCCTATTTGTCACTATGTATTCATTTGTCTTTTGTTGAAATTCTTTTGAGTCCCCACCAAAATGAAGCATCTTA
>PDWI01000189.1_pt1 | contig 92186 bp, 81 predicted proteins | sample 1430891 | NCBI WGS metagenome assembly PDWI01 (sample SAMN01162508, study PRJNA174530) | Oral metagenome, whole genome shotgun sequencing project. | biome: Marine environment; feature: Marine mammal; material: Swab sample of the gingival sulcus; isolation source: swab sample of gingival sulcus... | reverse complement strand
TTTGCTTAAAGCTAAAGCTTTTTAACCTCACCGGCATAGCCGGTGGTTATTTGTTCAACTTCGCTATCGCTTGTTGAACCTATACTAAAGTATCCACAATATGAAAAAATCGCACAAGTTGTCGGTGCGATTTTTAACATTCATATTCTTACAGGTATTATGCCTATATCAATAACTAAGCTATGTTATTGAGCGGCATAAACGCCTGTTACCGTTATTTTTTGCATCCACATAATTTTAACAAGTGAAAGTTTTACGGTTTCTGCATATGTCACGCCTTTTTTAGGCAGATAAACAACTCCAAGCTCTGACTTTTCAAGTGTGTAGTCAGCTGGATTCAAATTCATTGTGCTTTCGACAAAACTTGCCGATACCTCTACATAGGAGCCACCTCAAGAGTGACACATATGAGCTGACACCACTAAATCGTTGTGCCCGGTTTCTTGCATATAGCTTTTTAAGCTATCATCCAAAACAATATTCATTAATACACCTCCATATTCTGTACGTATAATCTAAATTATACTCACAATACATATCGTTAAAACACCCTATATGTAATAATATCACAAAAACGCACGTGCTGTTTTTATGGTAAAATGTATATGCGATAGGAGGTATGTATGGATATAAGTAGACTTATAGATAATTTAACTACAAAAGGGTACGAGGTGAAATTTTTCAGTTCGGCACAAGACTTGTATGAATATATGGACTTATCTTTGAGAGGTAAAGCGATTGGTATAGGCGGTTCAATGACCGTAGATGAACTTGGACTTTACGATATACTGACTCAAAATAATGACGTGTTTTGGCATTGGCATTCTACGGATAAACAAAGAGATATATCCGAGGCTGCAAATGCTGAAGTATACATATCATCTGCCAATGCCGTATCAATTTCAGGCGATATTATAAATATAGACGGAGTTGGCAACAGAGTTGCATCTACCTTATATGGACATGAAAAGGTAATATTCATAATAGGAAAGAATAAGGTTTGCAAGTCGCTTGAAGAAGCAATTTCAAGAGCGAGAAATACAGCGGCACCTTTAAACGCAAAGAGGCTAAACTTAAAAACTCCCTGCTCATCACAGCCAGAAAAATGTTATGACTGTAACAGCAAGGAGCGCATATGCAGTGCTTTGGTAGTTCTGCTCGGCAAACCTGAAAACGGTACCGAGTATCAAGTCTTAATCGTAGATGAAGTTTTAGGCTTTTAAATTATATTACGTAAATGGTTTTATCGTATTGTTTCAGGTCACCTAGAACTTCTGCAACTTCAACTGCATCAATTCCTGCGGAAGTGAGTTCGCTTAAACAGTTTTCACAATCGGCTTCAGGTAGAGAAAACAACAAGCCTCCGCTCGTTTGAGGATCGAATAGTATATTCCTGACGGGTACGGAAACGCTTTCATCTATATCAACCGTACACGATAACCAAGCCATATTCGACTTAGCGCCACCCGGCACTATACCAAGAGCTGACATTTCAAGGGCTCCGTTTAAAATCTTAATTCTTGAGCTGTCGACACGTATTGCTTTATCGCTTCCTTTAGCCATCTCAAAACCGTGACCGAGAAGTCCAAATCCCGTTATATCGGTGCACGCGTGCACTTCATATTTAGTCATGATTTCTGAAGCTGTACGATTAAGTTCTTTCATCGAAGTTACGAGTTCATCATGCTCTTTTTCCGACAGACGACCTGCCTTGGCAGCTGAATTTAAAATGCCTGTTCCGAGTGCTTTCGTCAAGATTAGCTTATCGCCATCCTGGAGCCCGATATTCTTTATAACGTTGTCCGGATGAATAAATCCTGTGACTGAAAGACCATATTTAGGTTCATCGTCTCTTATAGAATGACCGCCACATATAACGGCTCCCGCAGCTGCAATCGTGTCATAACCGCCTCTTAATATTTCTTCTGCAAGGTCATTGGGCATACCTGAAGGTATACATAATATATTCATTGCAAGTTTTGGTGTTCCTCCCATAGCATATATATCACTTAATGCATTTGCTGCCGATATAACTCCGTAGTCGTAAGGATTATCTACGACAGGGGGAAATATATCTACGCTTTGTATTATTGCTGTGGAATCGTCTATTTTGTAAACTGCGGCATCGTCAGATGTGTCAAGACCCACCAGTAGATTAGGATCATCGAATGTAGGTAAATTGCTTAAAACTTGTGATAACGCCTCCGGCGCCAATTTTGCCGCTCAGCCGCCTGCTAAAGTCATGCTTGTAAGCTTAATATCATTCATCTAATTATCGCCTCCTTATTTTTTAGTTAACAAGAAGATTATAAGTGAGATTCACATATAAATGCAACCCCTTAAATTCAATATAATTAGCATATCTTAATCCTAATTATTAAAATATCTTGATCCCAATTATCTTGACATATTGCGATTCAAGGGTTAAACTCGTTATGTAAACTTCATGGGAGTAGATGGGTGCTGGTGTGTCCTACGGTCTTCAAAACCGATATGAGGGGTTAGGAGCCTCTTAGGTGGGTTCGATTCCCACATACTCCCGCCATAAGAATGGAGGATAAAATTGAAAAGAGAATTATTCAGCAAGATACCGAAGATAGATGAGGTATTAAACGAATCAGTCATAAAAAAGACCAAAGGAGAGCTTCCATATGGTCTTATTTTGGTTTCTGCAAGAAATCAGACTGAAAAATTACGAAATAGAATAATGAGTGGCGAAGATATAAACGCAGAAGAGTTATCTATTGCCGAAGTTGCAATAAAAAGTCTAAAGGAAGCCAGAGCAAAATATTCATTGAGCCTAAAAAAAGTCATAAATTGTACAGGTATAGCGCTTCATACAAATTTGGGCAGAGCACCGCTTTCAAAGAAAGCGATGGAGAACCTTATAAGTGCAATATCCGGATATAACAATCTGGAATACGAATTATCTGTAGGCGCACGAGGTTCAAGACATACTCACTTTGAAAAAGTGATTTCAACGGTTACGGGAGCAGAGGACGTTATGGTTGTAAATAACAATGCCGCTGCTACTATGATCTGCCTCGCAACTTTAGGGCGAGGCAAGGAAAGTATTGTTTCACGAGGAGAGCTAGTTGAGATAGGAGGCTCCTTTAGAATACCTGAAATAATGCAAGAAAGCGGTTCTAAACTCGTAGAAGTAGGTACTACTAATAAGACGAGAATATCGGACTACGAACGGAATATATCTGAAAATACGGGGTTGCTGCTTAAGGTGCATACGAGCAACTACAAGGTGGTAGGATTCAGCGAAGAAGCTTCTCTTGAAGAATTGGTAGATTTAGGGCAAAAATACAATTTACCTGTAGTACATGACTTGGGAAGCGGTTTGATATATTCGTTGAAAGACTTTGGCATAGATGAACCGACGGTAATTGAAAGTATAGAATCAGGCGCAGATGTCGTACTGTTTAGCGGCGATAAAATGCTTGGAGGCGCTCAAGCAGGAATTATAATAGGTAAATCAAAATATATACAGAAGATGAAAAAACATCCTTTAGCAAGGGCTATGAGGGTGGATAAGATAACTATTTCCGCACTTGAAGCAACTTTTAGAGATTACTACGAAAAGGGAACCGCATTTCAAAATATTCCCGTTTTGAACATGCTAACAGAAAGCAAAACCAAGTTAATGGAGAGGGCGACATTACTAAATGAAAAATTGAGCTCTATCTCAGATGAAATTTCTGCAGAAGTTATAAAAACGAAAAGTCAAGTTGGTGGAGGTTCCGCTCCCGGAGTTACTTTAGACGGATATGGGGTTAAAATGACGTGTGAAGGGTTTACAGCGGCAAAACTCGAAAGAGTGTTGAGAAGTGCTGAAATCCCAATTATAGTAATGGTCAAGCAAGATGAGATAATATTCGACGTTCGAACGCTTTCGCTTGAAGATATAGATGTCATAGAAAAAACGGTGACTGAAATAGTCATGTAGAGGAATTGTAAAAAATGATAAATATAGTTGTAGGAACATCAGGTCATGTAGATCATGGAAAGACGTGGTTAATAAAAGCGTTAACGGGTAAGAACACGGACAGACTCATGGAGGAACAAAAACGTGGAATTACGATAGAAAACGGTTTTTCAGATATGCAGTACGGTGATTACAATATAAGTTTTATAGATGTTCCAGGACATGAAAAATTCATACATAACATGCTTGCCGGTATAGGCGGTATAGATATCGTACTTCTCGTCATAGATATCGAGGAGGGCGTCATGCCTCAGACCGTTGAACACCTTGAAATAGTTAAGATGCTCGGCATTGAAAAGGGTATAGTTGTTCTAACAAAGAACGACTCATCTCAGGACGAGGAATGGAAGAAGTTGGTCGAAGATGATATAAGAAGCATGCTTGAAAACAGCACACTTGAAAATGCTCCTTTTATAAGGGTATCGTCTAAGACCGGCGAGAATATCGAGCAACTTAGAACGCTAATAGTAAAGGAAGCGCAAAAACTAAACCTATCGGTTGAAAAGGATTTAGACTACCGATTGCCAATAGATAGGGTCTTTACGATATCCGGATTTGGAACGGTCGTTACAGGAACATCTCTTGAAGGAAGTTTGAAGGTGGGAGATGAAGTAACTATATACCCGTCCGGCAAGAGGTTTAAAGTCAGAAATTTAGAAGTACACGGTAATTCAGTAAAAGAAGCGTACGCACGTCAGCGTACCGCAATTAATATTTTGGGTGCAAAAAAAGACGATCTGTCGCGTGGTGAAGTCGTTGCAAAGGGAAGCGGGTTAAAGGTCACTCAAATGCTGAATGTCCATTTAAGAGTGTTTGATACGGCTGAACGCAGCATTGAAAATGGAAGTAGAGTTCACTTTTTCTCAGGTTCTACAGAAGCAATATGCAAGGTCGTAATATTAGACAATGAAATATTGTCTAAAGGGCAGGACGGATATGCACAACTTAGATTTGAGGTTCCGATAGCATTCAAACAGGGCGATAAGTTCATAGTGCGCTTTTATTCACCTATGGAAACAATAGGCGGCGGAGAAATATTAGATGCAAATCCGGTCAAGGCAAAGCGATTTGACCCAAAAGTCATTTCTAATTTGGATAAACTTTCATCTGGAAATATAATTGAGATTGTTGAAGCGGAAATAGAAAAGAATACCAAGGGTTTTATGAGTATCGATCAACTTGCTTCAAAACTCGTTTTAAACAAGGATGAGGTTGATATTATAACTAGGGAACTGGTAGAACAAGGCAAAATAACTATTGTAAATTCAAATAAATTAGTGCACAGAAACTTTTCGGATAAAGTGCTTAATATAGCAAAAAAAATCTTAGGGCAATACCACAGTGCAAATCCTTTTACGCAAGGAATCAAAAAAGAAGAATTGAAAAGTCGCATAGCGAAAGCGATATGGCTTAAAGATAGTTCTGATATGGATATAGTGATGCAGATGATAAAGGACTCGCAAGATATAACGATTTCTTCGGACTTAGCGGCACTCAACGATTTCAAGATTGAAATGACGGAGGACGCTTTAAAAATGATAACACGCATTAAAGAGATATATATAAAATCGGGATTTGATATGCCGGATACGAATGATGTGATTGCAACTGAAAAGGACAGAAAGACAGCTCTCGACATGGTGATGATTTTGGCAGGCAAAGGGGAAATAACAAAAGTCAATAACAACTACTTTATGGATACGTATACATACAATTGCACATTGGAAAAACTAAAGACTCAAATTTCAAAAGACGGCGATATAACTTTAGCAACTTTTAGAGACCTTTTAGGTACATCGAGAAAATACGCAGTTGCATTCCTTGAACATTTAGATGCAATAGGGATTACACGTAAGATAGACGATGTCAGAGTCCTGTCATAAAAGTGTATGGACAATGAGATGCTGAAATTAGGGATTGAAATTTAAACACTTTTGTGGTTAAATTATATGTGTTAGATAATAATTATTTACTATGTTGATTAGCTTTTTATGCGGAGTATGTTAATCATAATTGAAGAGGTGTAATATGAAGAGAGATTTACAAAATCACAGTGCAACGCACAAAAGGAAACGAGGTCGTATCGCTATGATTGCTTTTGCTTTGGCAATGATGCTCATAGCATCGCCATTTATGGCATATATGTCTGATGTTAACATTGCGTATGCCGCAGATGATTTAACACTTGACAGTCCATATTTAGGAGCATTTCCTAAGAACGTACTGAAGGAAAAAATCGTTTGGATGGATACGACTTCTGGAACCGGAAATACTACCGTTACAGGTGGAGTTGAGCTGGGAAATGGAAACTTACAGGTGAATGTAGGTACTACTTTTACGATGCAAGTTACAGACGATTATATAGTAACGGCAGAAGTCACAAAGCTGGAGCCGTTCGATGCGACAGAGATATATAAAGCGAGAGTCGAAGGCACAGGTGATGAGGCTTCGTATAGACAGAATGCTGTTAACTCAAATCAAATGCAGAATGAAAATCGAAATATAACGATGCAAGCTCAGTGGGAGAAGTGGTCGAATATTAGAAAATCGGGATTCAGTACGGGCGATCAGAGAACCACGTTTACGGCTTTACCGATAAGTAACAATGTCGGAATAACCTGGAAGTTGTCGGCAATGTATAAAGGCGTGCCTGTCAAACCTAATCTCGTTATGGCAGATTCAGAAGAAGCAGGAACGAGAGAGGCTAATATATTTGTAACAGAAGGACAACCTTGGGAACTGTTAGGAAACGTCGCACAAGATGGATATACGACACCTATTAAAGTGGTTGCAGAGTCTGACTTAACTCAAATTGCAGGAGTAACTCCAGCATCAGGACAACCGTATTTGCCAAAGTATTGGGTAAATCCTGATCAAGTAAATGGAGGTCTTGGAACTAAAATATTTGGACCTGTAGCTACCGATCAAAAGTTATACGGGGTGCCTATATTGTTGACAAGAGAAACAACGGGAGTTTCAATGTATTTTAACTCTATAGGGTCTCAGTCATGCATGCTTGGCTTTGTAGTATTAGATGAGGGAGATGCTATTGAATCTTATGGACAAGCAATTCACCTTATTAACCCAAATTCAGGGAATACGGAACAGCCATTTTTGGGTGATGTAAAAGCTGATTTAGATCAGGTTGAACTACAGACGGTATCTGCTTGGGAAACTGATGATATAAGTAATGCGGCGGATGAAGGTGCAAGGCAGCTAATTGGAGATGTGGTCGATAGTCTTCCGGGACAGACGTATCCTAACCATACGGCGGATAACAATACATATACGATTGAAGTATTAGCCTCCAACGGTGGCTATAAAGAGGCATACATCAAAGGTTGGGTAGATTTTAATAATAATGGAGTATTCGAACCTGAAGAAGTATCGGAGACAGTGACTGTTGACGCAAATGATAAGTATGAGCTCGTATTTAACGATGTAGAACAACTGATAAATACAGATGTAGACCTACTTGGTACGAGGGTAAGGATTGCCGCACTAGAAAGCGATATTGCTACACCTAACGGAGTTGCCTTTTCAGGAGAAGTAGAAGATTTCCTTATTCCTGTAGTGCATTCACCTAGAGGTGAAAAGACTGAAACTACAGATATTCAGGGAGCAAAACAAACTGCTACATTGAATTTCCATGCTTATGGTATGAATCTGGCAACGTTTGTAACGGATTCAAATGCGATTTCGCCTAACGAACCGCTTAAGATAGTAAAAGATGACGGAACGTTGGTCGACGAATATACTGAAGCCGGTGTTGGAACGTATAGGATTGAGGCTGATGGAAAGATATCTTTCCAACCACTACCAAGCTTTGTTGGACAAGCTCACGGTGTAGTTGTAAGAGCAATGGACTTAAATGCAAACACGACCGGGTGGACTGCAGATACTGCTAAAAACGGTTTAGCCAACGTAAATGACGGAGTAAATACTCAAACTACTATGGACGCGGTATATATACCTACGGTAACGGCTGTTTCTCCATCGGGGAATGAAGTTGAAACCACAGGGTTTAAAGGTGATCCTCAAAAAGGAAAGGTTGAATTCACCCCGGGACATGAGAATGTCCCTATGGACAGTAGCATACCTGCTACATTCGTAGGAGGAAAAACAGAAATTAAAATTGCAGGAGAAGGAACGTATACCGTAGCTCCTGACGGAACGGTTACATTTGTACCTGACCCTGAATTCGTCGGACGAGGAACTACGATGGAGGTCGTAAGAGTAGATGTCAACGGTGTATCAGCTATCGGTAAATATACTGCTACGGTAAAAGAAAGACCTGTTGTTGTAGATACTGGAGATTCAAACAAACAATTACCTCTAATATTGATTGCAGGAGCAGCGATTATAGCACTCGTCATAATCGTAGTGTTACGTAAATTAAGAAAAGGATAATACACATTAAACTTTGGTATTTACTGATTTGGGCACAGTCATTTAATGGCTGTGCTCTTAAAGTTCCTTATCATAGGTATTATTGATATTTTTCAATCATATTTGCATTTATTCATTTTACATATGGTGGCAGATTGATGTATAATAATATCGTGATAAATTTTGAAATAAATAAAAACGAAGCAGGGCAGAGATTGGATAGATTTTTAAAAAAGTATCTGAATGAAGCTCCGTTATCACTGATATATAAAATGATACGAAAGGACATCAAGGTAAATGGCAAGCGAAGTCGACTTGATTATATTTTAGTTGAAAAAGATTTAATTACTATTTATCGTGATGAATTTAAAGTACAAAACCTTAGGTCAAAGCGGAAAGTGATAAAGTCAAAAAAACAATTTGTCGTTTTATATGAAGATGAAAATATATTGGTAGTAAACAAACCCTTCGGACTATTAACGCATGGAGATAAATCAGAGAAGAAAAATCATCTTGCAAATCAAGTCCTTGATTATCTTATAGAACGTAACGAATACTCGCCTCGTCAGGAAAGTACATTTACCCCTGCACCGATCAATAGACTCGATCGCAATACGACAGGTATCGTTATATTCGGCAAAAATGCTGATTCTATGAGAAAATTAAACGCGGCTATGCGTGAGGGACACTCGATAGAAAAGTATTACACCACTATTGTAGTAGGAGACTTAAAGGAAGAGTTGAATTTAGTGGGTAGTCTTACTAAAGATACGAATCTGAATAAAGTAATGGTGTATACCGATAAAACAACCGGTGATAAAAGTATAGAAACTATTGTCAAACCTATAAAATCTTTGAATGGGTATACGCTCGTAAGTGTTAGAATATTAACCGGCAGGACGCATCAAATACGTGCACATTTGGCTAAGATAGGATACCCTGTAATAGGCGATCGAAAATACGGAAATCGAACACATAATAGTAAAATTTATAAAGCGGCAGGGATTGAAACTCATCTTTTACATGCTCAGGAAATACGCTTTGCCAGTTTAAATCAACCACTAAAGTATCTTGAGGATAAGCGAATTATGGTAGATTTACCAAAAAGATTTAGCGATATAATACATTCGTTAATGGGGAGATAATCATGAACGTAAGAGACAAGCGTAAAATTAACAGTATGAATAACAAGCTTGAGCCTACCAATACGTATATGGGGCCGAGAATGAATAAGCGGTTCTCAAAGGAAGATAGTAAAAAAAACGGAGCTATGGAATGGATTAGAAGTATTGTAGTGGCTTTGTTTTTGGCACTTTTAATAATGCATTTCGTAACGCCGACAATAGTTAAGCAGCATTCCATGGAACCTAATTTTCATACTGATGATTATCTTTTCGTAAATAAACAAGCATATAAGTTATTTAAGGGCACACCTGAACTGGGAGATGTTATAGTATTCAAATCTTCAATGCTACTTGAAGACGGGACGACTAAATTGCTTATAAAAAGAGTTATAGGAGTTCCGGGTAACATAGTTTCAATACACGACGGTAAAGTGTATGTTGATGGAGAAATGTTAGACGACAGTTACACAAAAGATCAGTTGACAAACGGTACTATTGAAAGTATTGAGGTTCCTGATGATATGGTGTTTTGCTTGGGCGATAATAGACTTGTAAGTCAAGACAGCAGATCTGCAGTGGTGGGACTTATACCATACGACAAGATAGTAGGGAAAGTCTTTTTTAGATTATTCCCTTTAGAGCATGCAGGAATGATAAAAAATCCGTACGAATAATGCGAAGTGGATTTGAGGATATATTACGGTAATGAGCAAGAAGCAACGTAAAATAATTGCCAACAACAAAAAAGCACGACATGATTATTTCATAGATGAGGTTTACGAAGCAGGAATGGTGTTAACCGGAACGGAAATAAAATCTGTTAGGGCAGGCAAGGTAAGCATAAAAGAAAGTTATGCCAAAATCGATAATATGGAAGTAATAATTTATGGAATGAGCATAAGTCCATACGAGCAAGGCAATAGATATAACGTAGATCAACTGAGACCTAGAAAACTTTTAATGCACAAGAAAGAGATACGCAAGTTATTAGGTAAAACAAAAATAGATGGCTTGACATTAGTGCCTCTTCAAGTGTATATTAACGAATATGGTCTTGCCAAAATGGAGCTTGCTCTTGCACATGGCAAGAAAAAGTACGATAAAAGAGAAGCTATAGCAAAAAAAGATGCCGACAGAAAAATGCAAAGAGTAATGAAGCAGAGATAAGGGTATTATATAGGTATAAGGTTGAATATATTATTTATCTTGGGGATGTAATGGTTTCGACGGGGGTATAGAAGCCGGGTAAGCGAGCTGTGGTCACCGAGTCCACATTAAAAATCGGTCGTTAAATACAAACGCTAAAAATAACAAATTCGCACTTGCTGCTTAGTTAGCAGCCCGCGTGTCGACTTAAGTTCACCTGTAGGCTGAATGTTCGGCAACGATTATGCAGGAAAACGTGCGTGATTTCTCGGTAGCGTACGGAAATTACGAGATAACCGAAGCAATTGCCTGCTAATGGGCGGTTGTTTAGGCGAAAAGATAATCATTGGCTTTGCTCGGAGAAAGCCTGGTGAAAATGCTTTCGGACGTGGGTTCGACACCCACCATCTCCACCAAACCTTTATAGAAACAAATTCCATCACAGGGATTTGTTTTTATAGTTGTTCACAAATTTTCTTATAGTCACATTATTTAAGAATTGATATAATGGTTGTAAGTAGTTTAAAAATAGACACTGCAAATTTAAGATTAATTAATTGAGTTATACTGAAAGCTTAAAGTTTATAATATTAGCTTTATTGTTCGCATATATACAAAAAGGAGGCACCATGTACGAAAATATACTCAGTGAAATGATGGATTTTATAGATAAAAGCAAGACGCCATTTCATGCAATTTCGTTGATGAGAAAAGAGTTGACACAAAATGGTTATAGTGAACTTTTTGAGGGGAGTAAGTGGGATTTAAAAGAAAAGGGGAAATATTTTGTGGTTAGAAATGAATCCTCACTTATCGCTTTTGATATGACAACGGTTGATTTTAGGGGCTTTCAAATAGCAGCAACGCATACGGATTCACCTACGTTTAAGGTGAAAGGAGATAATCCTGAACTATCATCAAGTAATTCATATATCAGATTAAATACTGAAAAGTATGGAGGAATGATATGTTCGGCATGGCTTGATAGACCTTTATCAGTAGCAGGCAGACTAATAGTTAAAAATAAAAATACTATAGAAACAGTGCTTATAGATGTAGATAGGGATTTACTGTTAATACCGAATTTAGCAATACACATGAATCGAAATATGAATGAAGGACAAGCTTTTAATCCTCAAGTAGATATGATACCTTTGTTAGCACAGTCCGAATCTAATAAGAAATTGTTAAATATAGTTGCAGAGTCGGCTGATATAGACGAACAAAAAGTTATAGGAAGTGACTTATTTCTATATAGTCGCCAAAAACCAACCGTATGGGGAGCTGATAATGAGTTTTTTTCAGCCTCAAGAATAGATAATCTGGAATGTACGTATGCGGTCATGAGGGGATTTATAGAGGCCGATAATATGGTAGATTCGATTCCTTTATTCGTTGCCTTTGATAGCGAAGAAGTTGGAAGTACGACTAAAAGCGGAGCTGATTCAACATTTCTTACAGATGTCATTGAAAGAATTTGTGATTCTTGCGGCAAGGAAACCGAAGAAAGAAAGGCTATGCTTTCATCATCGTTTATGGTATCTGCGGATAATGCACACGCAATTCATCCTAATCATCCTGAAAAGAGTGACGAAATATCAAGCCCTATTATGAACAAAGGAATAGTTATAAAGATGAATGCAAATCAAAAATATACTACTGATGCAGTATCTTACGCGTTTTTTAAAGAAGTTTGTAGACGTTCAGAAGTTCCGTACCAGGAATTTGCAAATCGTTCGGATATGCCTGGTGGAAGTACGCTTGGCAACATATCTACTGCACATCTATCTATAAACAGCGTAGACATAGGACTTGCTCAACTTGCTATGCATTCGCCATTTGAAACGGCAGGCACAAAAGATGTGAAGTACATGGCTGATGCAATCAAGACTTTTTTTGAAATGCGAATATCTGATATGGGAATGGGTAAGTTTGAAATACTATAATACTTAAGGTTAATAAGGAGTATATGTTATGGACTGGATAAAGGAATTCAAATGGTTTCATGCTCATCCTGAATTAGGCTTTCATGAATATAAAACGACAAAGAGAATAAAAGACGCATTAGATGAAAACGGCGTTGAAATTTTGAAAAGCGGTCTTGAAACCGGTTTGATAGCTATAGTTAGAGGTAAGCATAAAGGAAAGAGTATAGCTATACGGGGAGACATAGATGCTTTGCCGATAATTGAAAAAACAAATTTGAAATATAAGTCAAAGCACGACGGTGTAATGCATGCTTGTGGTCATGATCTGCACATAGTAGCGACTTTAGGTGCTGCAGTTGCAGTAAATAATCTGAAAGACAATCTGAAAGGAAATGTATATTTTATATTTCAACCTGCCGAAGAGGCAATTTATGGAGCTGATACGGTCGTAGCCACAGGCTTATTAAAAGATGTACACGAGTATTATTGCATACATTCGGAACCGAGTATGGAGATTGCAAATATAGGTATAGTAAGCGGAGGGGTACGTGCTGCGACGGATCAGTTTAAAATAGAGATTTCCGGTGTAGGGACTCATGCTGCAGCTCCTCATTTAGGCAGTGATCCTATAGAAATAACGGCACAGATGATAAGTGCGCTTCGCACATTCGCTGATAGAGAGTTAGACCCGCTTGAACGCCGAGTTATAAGCTTTACTCACGTTGAAGGCGGTAGTGCATGGAACATAATACCTGAAAAAGTTTTTTTTGAAGGCACTGTTAGAACGTTGAGCGATAACGCTCGCGCAACTATAAAGAAAAATTTCAAAGAAATTGTAAGTCAGTTTAATGGAATAGGCGGTGTTTCGTGTTCTTTAACATGGACAGATGGACCGGCGCCTGTAATAAACGATGATGAATTATTGAAAATTTGCACTCAAGCCGGTACAAGACTGAAGTTAACCGTAGTAAATTCGGAGCCGACTATGCTTGGAGATGATTTTTCGGCATTTTTAAGTAACGGTAATAAAGGAGCATATATAAAATTTGGAGTAGGTATAGGAAAGGGTTTGCATAACCCTCAATATAAAGTCGATACACGTTCTATTGAGCCTGCTATAGCTTATTTGACGGAGATTGTTAAGTGTGCATTAAGTTGACTTAAAGTGAAAATTCCCATAAATAGTGCAAAAAAAAGAGAAATGGTGTATAATAAAGTTGCCTGGAGCTTTCGTCAAGGACTCATAATTGAACCTACATAAATATTACGGGAATCTGGGTTCCGCAATTTATGTCATGCCCATATGGGAAGACAGAAGTTGTAGACAGGATACCCACCTATCATAAGATAGGGCGTCAATTATTCCTTGACGGGGATTCGGGTTTTTTCGTTCTTATTTATTTAGATAAGGAAGGGATAGTATGAATTTGCCTAACAAACTGACAATTTTACGAGTCATTGCCGTACCTTTTTTTATCGTAGCATATATTATGGGATATTCAATGATCGCATTTATAATATTTATACTCGCGTCATTAACGGATATGTTTGATGGATATATAGCGCGAAAGCACGACTTAGTAACTAACTTTGGCAAGATAATGGATCCTCTTGCTGATAAGATTTTAGTATATGCGGCATTTTGCCTTATGATAGAAGACGGTACCATACCTGCTTGGATACTCATTATAATATTGGCTAGAGAATTTGCTGTAGCCGGAATGAGAACCGTTGCGGCATCTGAAGGGATAGTAGTTGCTGCAGGATTATCAGGAAAGATAAAAACCGTACTTCAAATGATAGCGGTACCATTATTGTTACTGACTAATGCACTTAAAGGCTATACAGTTAATAGTGATATAATCGCCATTGTGGCAATGGTATTCCTTTGGGCATCTCTAATAATGACGGTCTATTCAGGGGCGGAATACATAATAAAGAATAAGCGAGTTTTTTCTATGTGAGCGTTAAAATATGAGTATAACAAGTATTATCACTCAGTATAGGGGATTGCGAAAAGAAAATTATATACTTTTTTTCGGTAGAATAGTTACGAATTTAGGGGCTATGATATGGCCGATGATGACGTTGATTCTAAATCAGAAAATGGGTATTTCAGCCGATAACATATCCGTTATAATCGTTGTTGCGATGTCGTTTTTACTACCCGCGAATATTTTAGGCGGAATATTTGCAGATAGATATAATAAGAAATGGAATATCATAATTTGTGATTTAGTTTCCATATGCTGTTTTATCATATCAGGCATAATAGAATTATCATATATTACGATAGTGTTAGTGTGTATAGCAGGTGTATTTCAATCGTTCGAAAGACCTTCATATGATGCCTTGATAGCAGATATAACTACGACAAAAAACAGAGAAAAAGCATATTCCTTACAGTATTTAGGCGTAAACATAGGTCTAATGCTTTCACCGACTATCGGCGGTATTTTATTCAAAGATTATCTGTGGCTTGCGTTTGTAATAAATGGTCTAGCAATACTGTCTTCAACGGTACTTATAGCCTTAAAACTTAAAAATATAGAGCCTGCAGACGATGAAAGTGAGATAACGGAGTATCAACTGCAAAAGTCAAATATAGGACTTTTAGAAGTGATTAAAGGAAATAAAGTGATAATCTTGTATACGATTATCATAGGAATTTATTCTGCAGCATATTCTCAATACGGATATCTATTGCCCATTGAATTGGGTAGAATCCATGGAGAAAACGGTGCCGTAATATTTGGTACTGTGACGAGTACAAACTGTATAATCGTAGTGATATTCACACCGTTGATAACGAGATTTTTTACATCTGTTACCAATACCAAGAAAATATTATTTTGTATGATAATGACGGTAATAGGTATGATAATCTTTTGGTTAGGTTTAGGATACGTAATAATGTATTATCTAGGAATGTTATTTTTTACGATAGGCGAAGTGTTTCAGTCAATTTCTGACGGACCGTACGTCTCAGTGAGAGTACCATCAAGTCATCGAGGCAGAATTAAAGGGATGAACATGGTTATAAGAGCTTTGTTTGATGGAGCATCCATGCTTTTAATAGGTCATCTGTATGTTAATAAAGGTTCTAGTGTATCTTGGCTATTGATATTACTGTTTATAGCAGTAACAATACTGCTTTCGCTGATATTGATCAAAGCTGATAAAAAAATGTATCCTAAGATATATAAGGTAAGGTAATAATGGAAAGGAGGATTTTATGAAATATACTTTTAAAACATTACCACGCACGTTGGATGAAATGAAGTCATTAGAGGAATCGAATTTGATGCTTCCTGAAAATACTGTTTTTTTAACCATTGCAGCTTTATGTGTATTTCCTGAAGACCCCAATCAGAGTATAGCTATGCTTGAATTTTTAAGAGGCCCGAAATTGTTATCTACATTTGAAAGAAAGTTTATGAAGGAAAGATTTGAATCATACGGTAAACACATAGCCTGTGCATATCTTATAGGTGCAACTAAAGAAAATGGATTTTCGCCCGACAAACCTTATTCAATAAAAATAAGAGAGGCCAATATAGATAACAGCGATGATAAATCATACAGACAATATTATATTTCGCAGTTTGAATCAGATCTCAATAGGACTATAACGCTTCGTCAATATGAGACGGACGGTCCGTGGTTTTTATGGGATCAAGTTTTGCTATCCGGCGTTGGTAACTCAAATGACGGTAAGTAATAGAGCACAAGTATATTTTCAGTTGACCGTATAAGGGAAATATAATAGCATTTATGTCATAAAAAGAAATGCAAAATAATTTAATAAATACTTGCATTTATATCTGAAATAAGGTAACATATATCCATAAAAGAACACGTGTTCTAAACGGAGGAGCTAAATGGCAATCAACAAAAACATAAGTAATAAACAAACGGACAAGGAAAAAGCGTTGGAAGCTGCGCTCAACCAAATTCAAAAGCAGTTTGGGCAAGGCGCTATTATGAAAATGAATGAAGAATCGGGAATTGACGACCTGGAAGCTATATCCACAGGGTCTATAAGTTTAGATATTGCAACAGGTGTTGGTGGAGTACCAAAAGGTAGGATAATAGAAATATTCGGACCTGAATCATCCGGTAAAACTACTCTAACCTTGCATATTGTAGCTGAAGCTCAAAAAAAGGGAGGGAAGGCTGCATTCATAGATGCTGAACATGCATTAGATCCCGTATATGCACGAAAACTCGGCGTTGATGTAGATGAACTTCTCGTATCTCAACCTGATACGGGAGAACAGGCTCTTGAGATATGCGATATGTTAGCAAGAAGTGGAGCACTTGACGTAATAGTTATAGATTCGGTTGCGGCTCTTTTGCCTAAAGCCGAAATACAGGGGGATATAGGTGATTCACATGTAGGACTGCAAGCGAGATTGATGTCTCAAGCTCTTCGTAAACTTGCGGGGACTGTTAGTAGATCCAATACTTGTATAATATTTATAAATCAGCTCCGTGAAAAAGTAGGAGTTATGTTTGGAAGTCCTGAAACCACAACTGGTGGAAGAGCATTGAAATTTTATTCAACTATGCGGTTGGATGTCAGAAGAATAGAAACTATAAAAAAAGGCGAGCATATGCTTGGCAATAGAACTAGGGTTAAAATCGTAAAGAATAAGGTTGCGCCACCTTTTAAAAAAGCGGAGTTCGACATAATGTACGGAGAAGGAATATCTCGTTCAGGTGATTTACTTGATTGTGCCGTAAATGAGAGTATACTCGAAAAGGCAGGTTCATGGTATAGCTATGAGGGCGAACGCATAGGGCAAGGTCGTGAAAATGTCAAAGTGTATTTAGAGGAACATGATAACATGGCTAAGGAAATCGAAGAAAAAATACTTGTTAAACTTCACGGAGATAGTTCTGATAGCAAAAATACCGATAATCTTAATGAAAGAAGTGGGAAAAATAATAAGCCTCTGAAAGTTGACGAAGATGGTGTCATTTTAGACTAATTTATTGACTTTTAGTAAGATGAATATAAGGTATTTGTTATTTTATTAAGGCCCTAATTTAATAAAAAATTAGAAAGAATGAAAATAAAAAGACACAAAAACTTATGAAAGGGATATTGTATGAAGGACGAAATAAATGCACTTGATAATCTGATAAGAGATTGTAGTAAAAAAAATAAAAAAGGAATAGTATTTATATCATCATCTATTATTATTTGGATTTTAATTACAATAATATGGTTGTTAGATCTTCCTGTTAAACAAGCAAATCTTTTTACTTTTTTCGCCACAGGGATAATGATGCCAACTTCAATTATACTATCAAAGATATTTAAAGTTAAAATAGTTAATAAAGATAATCCCTTAAATAATTTAGCGTTTTTGTTTACATTAAATCAAGTAATATATTTATTAATAGTTATGTGGGCGTTTAATGCTGTGCCCGAAAAAATGTTGATGATATTGGCAATCGTTTTTGGTGCACATTTGTTACCTTATTCTTGGGTATATAATTCTAAATCATATATGTTTTTTTCAATTATAATTCCAATAGTATCATTAGCAATAGGTTTATATTTTGAAAATTATATATTATCAGCTGTGATGGCTCTTATTGAAGGTATTTTTGCATATGTTTTATATAAAGAAAATAAAAAAATGGGCATATGAAAGAGAATATTAAAATTAAAATTTTATAAAATAATAAAGTTTAAAGAATTTATTGTTCTTATACTCTGTGAATTTAATAGTTTTGCTATATGTAATAAAAATAATGTACATAACTAATTGAATTACTCGGCTAACGGGCATTTCGTCCGAGACGGTCGGGTTTTATTTGAACTATAATACAAATAAAATTATACATTACAATCCGGATGATATAATGTATAATAATCATATGTTAATGTAAAGTAAATGAATTTAAAAGATAAAATATTAAAGAGAGAACACCGATGAAAATTAGATATGGAATTGCACTTTTTCTTGCAAAGATTTCTGTAATTTTACTTAAGATTACCAAGCATAACGGAACTAACTTCCCCGGAGAGCTCGCAATTAAAATTTGCCCTGACTTTCTAAAGCAGATTAAAAAGCCAAAAGAAATATATATGATTACAGGTACGGTTGGAAAGACTACCGTTTCAAATATGCTTAGCGACGCACTGACAAAACTCGGCAAAAAAACATTGAATAATAGCGAAGGTTCAAATATAAACTCAGGTATTGCTACTACGTTTATTAAAGGCGTCACTTGGTTAGGTAAATCAAAATATGACGTTGCGGCTCTTGAACTTGATGAAAGACATTCGAGAACGGTTTGTAAATACGTGGTTCCTGATTATTTAATCATTACAAATATCGCTCAGGATTCAATAATGAGACATGCACATCCTGAATATATAGCTGCAATTTTAAGTAAATATATACCAAAAGAAACAACGCTTGTTTTAAACGGTGATAATTTACAATCTTTAAGTATAAGCCCTCAAAATAAACGGGTTTACTTCGGTATCGCAAAACAGTCATACGATATAGATTATAATTCCGACAATCTCGATAACGTCAATTTATGTCCTAAATGTAACTCCTATTTAAAATACGAATTTATGCGCGGCTCTGCAATAGGGAAAGCAAAGTGTTCTGATTGTGGGTTTACTTCGCCACATTTGAATTACAGCGTAAACAGTATGGATTACGATAATAACATTATGTCTATTCATTGTGTCGACCATGAAACAGGATTGGAATGTGATTATGATTTTTCAATGATTAACTCGGGATTGTATAATATATACAATCAAATTTCAGTAATCTCATTATTACTCGATGCCAATTACGAGGCTGAAAGAATAGAGGCTGTAATGAAAGATTTAAGCATAACTAAGAGTAGATTTGATTACACAGAGATTAACGGCACGCGAATTTGGAAGATGTCGGCAAAAGGTCGTGGTTCGTACGGTTGTTCAAGGTTATTTGAGTACATACTATCTAACAGAGAAGATAAGGAAATCATTTTACTCCTAAATAGCGAAGCTTCCATGGACGGCTGGGGTGAAGATACGTGTTGGTTGTACGATTGTGCTTTTGAAATTTTAAAAGACGATTCAATTAAGAGAATAGTTATTGCAGGGGAAAGTTCGGCTGATTATCTATTGCGTCTTAAACTTGCAGGCATTGACAGCGAAAAAATAATTCAAGCTGATAACGCTATAGACACTCCGGATGAATTGATGTATTTCCCTAATGACAATATATATTCAATAGTCGAACTCGACTTACAAACTTTATCAGAAAATATATTTAACAAGATAATCGAAAATGTTCGCGAGGGAGTAAAAAAATGATATTAGAAGTGCTGTATCCTGAATTAACAAATTTATATGGAGATAAATTTAATATTAAGTATATATCAGAATGTGTTAAAAATATTAAAATCATAGAGACGCATTTAGGAGATGAACCTGCTTTTTTGAGCGATGGTGTAAAACCGGACCTCGTTTACCGTGGTTCAATGACTGAAAAAGCTCAAATAATGATTATCAATGAGCTTAAAAAATATAAGGACGAAATCAAATCGACTATAGATAATGGACAGAGATTTTTAATTACAGGAAATGCCATAGAAATCTTTGGTAATGGAATTTATGATGCCGAGGAGCAAACACTATATGATGATTTTACGGGATTCATAGAGGGGCTTGGAATCTTTGAGTTTGATACTAAGCGGAGAATGCTTGATAGGGAAGCTTCTTTATACCATGGGAAATTCGATGACGTAGACGTTATAGGCTATAAAGCGTCATTCTCTAAAATCTGCATGGGTGATGAATTGTCCGCATGGATAAAAACTGTAAAGGGTCCTGGCATGAGTGATACATACGTAGATGAAGGACTGCACATTAAAAATTTCTATGCTACAACTCTATTGGGTCCTTTATTTGTAATAAACCCTAAGTTCTTTAAGGTGTTTTTGTCTTCCTTTTTAGAAAAAGATGAATTTGAATTGAAACATGAAAAGGAATCGTTGAGGGCATTTGAGATTAAAATGAGAACTATACTTGACCCGAATACTACATATAAATTTTAATAAAATTTAATAAAAAACGAGTTTCCAGTTAAAATGAACTTGGCACATTTTAACTGGAAATCAGCTTGTAAAAAGCCATTTTATAAATATAGTGATTGACATAAGTATGTTTGCGTGGTATTGTTTATTAGTTAGACCGCACTGGAAGGGTTTAAACGTTGTGCTTTTGTACGACTGCCCTAAGAGGCGAGACTGGATAGAGGAGGTAACCTAAAATGTACGCAATTGTAGAAACCGGCGGAAAGCAGTATAGAGTTGCAGAAGGAGATTTAATCACCGTAGAAAAACTTGAGGCTGCACCCGGGGAAAAAGTGGAACTCGATAAAGTTCTTCTACTAAACGAAAACGATGAAATTAAAGTTGGAGCACCATATATAGATGGTGCAAAGGTTATGGCTGAAGTAGTTGAATCAGGAAAAGGCGAGAAAATCGTAATTTTCAAGTATAAAGCCAAGAAAGATTACCGTAGAAAACAAGGTCATAGACAACCTTATACTACGCTTAAAATCGAGTCGTTGGGCGGTAAGCCTGCAAAGAAAAAAGTTCAGGCTGAACCTAAAAAAGAGACAGTAAAAGACAATACTAAAAAAGAAGTTAAAGTGTCAGCATCGATGAAAAAAGATGAATTGATTGCATATGCCAAAGAGAGAGAAATTAAAATCGATCCAAAGGCTACAAAAGCTGTAATCATTGAAACCATCGAAGCTGCTATGAAGTAGAATATAAGAACGGGAGGTGTCTTTACCATGGCAAGTAAAAAAGGTGTAGGAAGCTCCAAGAATGGCCGCGAATCCGAGTCCAAACGATTGGGCGTAAAAATCGGTGACGGACAGTTTGTAAGCGCAGGCAGCATACTCGTTAGGCAGAGAGGAACAAAATTCCACCCTGGAAATAACGTAGGTATCGGCGGAGATGACACTCTGTTTGCAAAGATAGATGGCAGTGTTAAATTCGAAAGATACGACAAAAAGAGAAAGCAAGTCAGCGTTTATACGAAAGAAGCTTAACTGTAAGGCCTCTGTCAAAGAGGTCTTTTTTATATGTGAGGTATGCAATGCTCGTAGATAAAGCAAAGATAACTATAATTTCAGGAAACGGCGGCAACGGTTGTGTTTCCTTTAGAAGAGAACCTTTTGTCCCCGAAGGTGGTCCCGACGGGGGAGACGGAGGCAACGGCGGTAATGTGGTTTTTCGCGCCGATAGCAATCTTAGAACCCTGATGGATTTTCGATACAAGAAGAAATATAAAGCGGATAACGGTCAAAACGGCATGAAGAAAAAATGCTATGGCAAGAAAGGCGCTGATTTAGTTATAAATGTTCCACTTGGAACGCTCGTAATAGACGCTGATTCCGGTTTATTGATGAAAGACTTAAAGACAGATGGCGAAAGTTTTGTAGCAGCTAAAGGCGGCAGAGGTGGCAAAGGCAATGTGCACTTTAAAAATTCTGTCAGGCAAGCTCCGAATTTTGCTGAATCAGGTGGAGAATCCGTTGAAAGAGAAGTGATTCTCGAACTTAAAATGATAGCCGATGTAGGTTTGATTGGATTCCCTAACGTAGGTAAATCAAGCCTTCTTGCAACGTCCACAAATGCTAAGCCTAAGATTGAGAACTATCACTTCACCACTATAGATCCTAATTTAGGGGTGGTTCTTATAGGCGATGAAGAATTTGTAATGGCGGATATAGCCGGCATAATTGAAGGAGCCCATGACGGACTTGGTCTCGGACTGAAATTTTTAAAACATATTGAAAGAACTAAAGTATTAGTTCATGTCGTTGATGTATCAGGAAGTGAAGGCCGTAAGCCGATAGAAGATTTTGATAAAATCATGAATGAACTTGAAGCATACAACCCGAAAGTTGCAAAAAAACCAATGGTAGTTGCCGCAAATAAAGTTGATCTTATATCAGATGATGATACTGTATTGCTTGAATTTAAATCATATATCGAAAGTAAAGGGCTTCCTTTTTATGCCATATCAGCACCTATAGGACAGGGCGTAAAGGAGTTGATGTACGCAGTTTTAAGGCTTTTATCAGAGGTGGAAGAACAGCATATAGAAGATGAATACGAAATGTTTGACTTTGAGGCTGATGAAAAGCAGGACGATGACTATCGCAATGTAAAAGCAAAAAAAGATGGTAACAAGTATGTGCTTGAGGGTAAACAGCTATATAAGATATTTAACTCTACTAATTTTAACGATATAGGATCGCTCAGATATTTATATCACTACATCGAAAAAAGCGGTGCGATGCGTAAACTGAAAGAGTTAGGGATTGAAGATGGAGATATAGTCAGAATCGTTGATTTTGAATTTGAATATTACGACGAGGATTGATTCCTATGGCAAAACGCTTAACTGAAGAGAAGATAGAACAACTTTATAAAGAATATAAGACACCCGGTCGTGTAATAAAACACTGTAAAGCTGTAGGTAATGTCGCCTATGAAATAGGAAAACGCCTCAAGTTAAACGGCGTAAATCTTGACGTTGAGCTAATAAAGATGTCCGGGTTCGTTCACGACCTTCTAAGAGCGGAACCTGAACACGATGTAGCAGCAGGAGAGCTGTTAGATGAACTCGGTTATCATGAGGAAGCCGATGTTGTAAGGCACCACATGCATTATGATTTTAATTCACTCGATAATCTAAATGAAGCGGACATCATGTGTCTTGCGGATAGATTAGTATGCGAAGACGAATACGTCGGAATAGATGAAAGAATAGAATACTTAATTGAGAAGTCAGGGGCTTCAAAAAGAGTAATCGATATTTTGTATTCGAAGAAAAAAGAAACTAAAACGTTTATGCGAGGGCTTGAAGCGATAATCGGTACCAGTATAGACGGATTATTCATACATTCCAATGCTGAAGTTGAAGCCAAGCTGTCAAAGATTTTAAATAAAGTTGAAAAGCCTGCAAGATATATAGGGTGCGAGAATAACATGGCGGTTAGAAATACTTCTAACAAGCTTAGGTTTGCATTTGCATTCCCTGATCTATATGAAATAGGCATGTCATATATGGGCATGCAAATTTTATATAATCTATTAAATAAGAAAAGAGATATTTATTGTGAGAGAGTATTTTCTCCGGCACTCGATATGGCAGAAATTATGCAAGAATACGATTTGCCTCTATTTACACTTGAAACAAAAACACCACTTAAGGATATGGATGTCATAGGATTTACATTGCAGTATGAAATGTCATTTACGAATGTGCTTGAAATATTAAATCTCGCATCAATTAAGGTTTTAAAATCTGAACGTTCGGAAGAAGAACCTCTTATAATTGCCGGAGGACCTTGTGCATATAATCCTGAACCGTTATCAGATTTCATAGATGTATTTTTGATTGGAGATGGGGAAAAATTACTACCTGATTTTTTGGCAAATTATAAAAAATCAAAGGAAGATGGACTAACAAAGCGAGAATTTCTTATTTTGGCAGCACAAAATTCGGGGGTATATGTACCTGAATTTTATGACGTCAATTACAATGATGATAATACAGTTTCGTATTTTGAGAAATTAGTCAAATCTGTTCCAGATAAAATAGAAAAGGAACTCATATCTGAAATTGAGGAAATTGAATTTCCAACTGAACCCATAGTTCCGTTCATAGATACGGTACATGACAGGGCAGTGGTTGAAATGTTCAGAGGTTGTACGAGAGGTTGTAGATTTTGTCAAGCCGGAATGATATATCGCCCTGTAAGGGAAAGGAAGCCGGAGACCATACTTGAAATTGCATTAAGCCAATTACAAAATACGGGACATGAAGAACTTTCACTTCTGTCTCTTTCAACGAGTGATTATTCGGATTTTGAACAGCTTGCAACTGTACTAATGAGCAATTGTGCAGAACGCAATGTGTCTCTATCACTTCCGTCACTTAGACTTGATTCATTTTCCTTCTCGGTTTTAAATGAAATCCAAAAATACAGAAAATCCGGGTTGACATTTGCACCGGAAGCAGGAACACAAAGGCTTAGAGATGTAATAAATAAAGGAATAACGGAAGATGACATATTTCAGGCGGTAGAACAGGCAGTTACTCTCGGCTGGACTAAAATAAAACTATATTTTATGATTGGGCTTCCTACAGAGACTTATGACGATTTAGATGGAATTGCAGATATAGCAAAGAGAGTGATAGCGATAAATAAAAGTTTTGGAAAATCAAACAGATTTAACGTTACTGTTAGCGTATCCAATTTCGTTCCAAAAGCTCACACTCCGTTTCAGTGGGCAGGACAGGACAGCTTAGAATTATTAAGGAAAAAGCACGACTATCTTAAAGGGATATTAAAGATAAAAGGAGTAACGTTTAATTATCACGACGATTTCACCAGTGTCCTTGAGGCTATTTTAGCGCGCGGCGATAGGAGATGTGGCAAGCTCATATATACCGCGTGGCAAAGAGGTTGTATCATGGACGGTTGGTCGGAGCATTTCGATGAAATTAAATGGCGTCAGGCAATACGTGAAAGCGATACGAATATAGATTTTTATGCTACAAGAGAACGTAATATTGATGAAGTGTTTCCTTGGAGCATAATAGATTCATCGGTATCTGAACGATTTTTAATATCGGAATGGGAAAGAGCCAAAAAGGAAATAATTACAAAGGACTGTAGAGAAGGTTGTGTGGGCTGTGGTATTAACGCACGCACAAAGTGCAGCCAAGGTGGAATATATGAATAGGTACGTGATACTGTTTTCAAAGCATGGATTGGTTAGATATACTTCACATTTAGACTTGCTTAGAATCTTCAAGAGAGGATTTAAGAGAGCTGTTGTTCCTATTGAATACTCAAAAGGATTTAATCCACATCCGCGAATTGGTGTAGCACAGCCTCTGTCGCTTGGATACATGGCGAAGCGTGAACTTTTAGAGTTTCATACAACTCAACCTTTAGACACTAAGAAAACATTGACGGATTTGAGAGCTACTATGCCTATCGGGATAGATTTAATAAGTTGTTCTGAACTTAATATATCACCTAAATCATTAGCCGCCGTAGTAGATAATGCAAAGTACAGTATATTTACACAATTGCCATATGAAGAGTATAAAATAATAATAAAAGAAGCAATAACTTCATACCTTGATCAACCTGTCATATCGGCAATGAAAAGGCAGAAAAAAACTAAAAAGATGGTCGAAGTGGATATTAAGAAGCAAATTAGAACTATTGAACTTAAAAAAATAGACTCAACCATAGTCTTATCAACCGTTCTCGATTGTGGAAGTCAATCAAACTTAAGTCCTGAACTCGTTATATCTTCGTTTATATCGCATCTTGAAAGCGAATATAATTTATCGTTAAATAGAAATGATATTGAAGTTTCCAGAGACTATATAAATTTTTTGAATGGGATTTTTTAACCCAATACTTGTTTTCCCCAGACACTTCTATTATTCTTCTTTTACCAATCTAATACTTTGGAAAGGATGTTAGGAGAAAGGGGATACGATATGATTAGAAAAGTTGACAGATTCCTTATTGAATATGGTAATAAGATTAAGCTCATAGCCGTTATATCATTGATAATTATAGCTTGGGTATTTTTTTCAGTAGAGGCAGAGAAAGCCGATTCAGCTACTGACTTGTCTATAAAGTCGATAGATGATTCCAATTCAGACGTGACAAATATGAACAGTGCTTTGACGGATATTCTCTCCGAAGATAAGTCATCATACGTTACGGACGAAAAAACTGTTCCACAGTCAATATTTGTCGATATATCCGGGGCGGTCAATAATCCAGGCCTTTATGAGTTGAGTGAGGGCAGTCGTATCAATGATGTTCTAAATGCCGCCGGAGGAGTAACTGACAAAGCCGATTTAGACCGAATAAATAGAGCCTTGATATTATGTGATGCTCAAAAAATTTATATTTCGACTATAGGAGAAAATATCAATGAGAACTTTAACGCAGTAAATTCCGTCTCATATATGATAGATGACAGCAAAGTGAACATAAATACTGCTACTTCGGTAGAACTTGAAAGCATTCCGGGAATAGGTCCGTCTATTGCATCTCGCATAATAGCCTTTCGAGATACAAACGGCCCGTTTCAATCTATAAATGATATAATTGATATCAGGGGAATCGGTGAAAAAACTTTAGATTCAATAAGGGAATACATAACGATTTAACGGTAACTCAATTTATCATAATTGACTTAATGTATATAAAAAATTATAATTTTATATATATTTTACGGAGGATTCATATGATAACTAAAGAAAAGATAGACAGAATAAATGAGTTGGCAAAAAAATCTAAAACGGCAGAAGGACTGACCGCAAGCGAAAAAGAGGAACAGAAAGAATTGAGAAGGGAATACATAGATTCCTTTAAAGCTAATTTACGCTCACAGCTTGAAATGATAAAAGTAGAAGATATAAATCCAACTGATCCAGAGGATAAGCAGAATTAAGTTTGAACATCAAGGCATTAAATCACATACTTAGTACATAATTTAATACATATTTGTTTGCCATGTTTAACCATGGCATTTTTTAGGTATATACTTGATGACGAAACAACCTTTCTTATATAAAAGGAGTATAGATAAATGAAACAAGTATATTTAGATTATTCGGCAACGACGCCTGTCAAGGACGAAGTGTTGAAGGAAATGATACCGTTTTTTACTGAAAATTTCGGTAACCCTTCAAGTCTTTATTCACCCGGATTACTCGTAAAAGGCGCTATAGATAATGCAAGGGAACAAGTCGCCGCGCTTATAAATGCAAAACCGAGCGAAGTTACCTTTACTGGGTGTGGCTCCGAAGCGGACAACTGGGTCGTATTGGGGGTTGCTCAATCGCTCAAGGATAAAGGGAATCATATAATAACAACCGTTGAGGAACACCCTGCTATATTGAATTCATGCAAGTTTTTGGAAAAACGCGGATATGATGTCACGTATCTTCCGGTTGATAAACAAGGTAACCTGAACCCACAGGATTTAGAGGACGCCATAACCGATAAGACCATATTGGTAAGCGTCATGATGGTAAATAACGAGATAGGCACCGTACATCCAATAAAGGAATTGGCGGCAATAGCTTCAAAACATAAAGTGCTTTTCCATACAGATGCTGTTCAAGGTCTGGGAAATGTTCCTATAGATGTAAAGGACTTAGGGGTGGATTTCATGTCGATGTCGGCACATAAGATTTATGGTCCTAAAGGCGTAGGTGGATTGTATATCAGAAAAGGTGTCACACTGCCGAAGTATATACACGGCGGCTCACAGGAGGCAAAACGCCGTGCAGGCACCGAAAATACGGCGGGTATAGTAGGATTTGGTAAAGCTGCGGAATTGGCAAAAAGAGATTTGCAGTCGCATATCGATCACAGTAAAGAATTAAGAGATTATTTAGCTGAAAAAATTCAAAATGAAATAGATGATGTTATTATAAACGGAACTATGGAAAATCGACATCCCGGCAATTTAAATGTGGTCTTTAAGTACATTGAAGGAGAGGCAATCTTACTTCAACTCGATTCTTACGGAATATGCGTTTCAACGGGATCCGCCTGTTCCTCAAAGTCATTAAAACCTTCGTATGTGATTGCGGCTTTAGGTGTGTCGGATGAGTTGATTCACGGAACTGTCCGTTTTACAGTTGGCGATTTCACGAGTAGAGAAGACATAGATTACACGGTAGAAGCGCTGAAAAAAGTCGTAGATTGGTTAAGAAAGCTTTCACCGCTTGGACCAGGGAAAGGATGGAAATAAAATGGGACTATATAATGATAAAGTAATGGATAACTTCATAAACCCGAAAAACATCGGTGAAATGGAAAATCCGGACGGCACAGGGGTATATGGAAGCCCTGTATGTGGTGATATGATGCAGATGCAGATAAGAGTTGAAAATGATGTGATTACAGATTGTAAATTTAAGACCTTCGGATGCGGTTCTGCGATAGCATCTTCGAGCATGGCGACTCAGATGATAATAGGAAAAACTATAGATGAAGCTCTTGCTATGACGAATAAAGACGTAATAGAGGAGCTTGGAGGACTGCCTCCTGTTAAGGTTCACTGTTCCGTATTGGCTGATCATGCAATAAAATCAGCAATCTACGATTATGCACAGAAAACCGGAAAAACTTATAAGGGGCTAGAAGGATTCGATCCTAACGAAGATGAAGATGATCACGGTGATTTGGACGAAGAATAGTATTTAAAAACGAAATATAATATCAATAAGGTTGCGTTATACTTACGATATCTGATAAGATACAAGTATGTAGGCGACCTTATTTTATTACAAAAAATGTATAAAGGTATTTAATATGCATATAACCGAAGAATTGATAAAAGAGTATACACGTTGGTGCAATCACTGTAAAAATGATAAGAATATTAAGCCGGAACTCGAAGCTTTGATGGATAACCCCGATGAACTTGTAGAAAGCTTTTACGATAGTTTATCCTTTGGAACTTCAGGAATAAGAGGAATTCTCGGAGCCGGACCAAACAGAATGAACATCTATGTTATACGCAGGGTTACGCAAGGTCTTGCTAAGCATATACTTCAAAACGTCTCAGCTTCAAACGCTAATGTAGTCGTGGCTTATGATACCCGCAAGCACTCAAAAAAGTTTGCCATTGAGACCGCAAGGGTGTTATCAGGATTTGGAATAAAAGTGTTTCTATTTGCTCAAATAACACCGGTTCCTATTTTATCCTATGCGATATCAAAGTTAAACGCTTCCTACGGTATAATGATTACCGCAAGCCATAATCATTCATCATATAACGGATATAAAGTCTATTCAAAAGACGGTTATCAGATAGTGGGTACTGAGCCTGAAGAAATACTTAAATCAATACAATCATGCGATTATTTTGATGATATAAACTTACACGATGATTATATATCTTTTTTAGATAAGTCAATTGCAAGCGATTTCATAGAAGATGTAATATCATTTATGCCGAAACGATCGTGTCCCGATAATAGTGATGAACTGAAAATAATATATACGCCCCTAAACGGAACGGGCAATGAATACGTCAGAGAAACTTTACTCACCGCAGGATTTAATAATGTTAGTGTAGTTCCTTCACAGGAGATGCCGGACGAAAATTTCATAACATGTAACTCTCCAAACCCTGAAAAGTTAAGTGTATACAACGAAGGATTCAGACTTTTAGATAGAGAAAAGGCAGATATAATTATAGCTACCGATCCCGATGCGGATAGAGTGGGGTGCGCGCTCATACATGATGGAACGAAAATAAATCTAACAGGGAACCAACTTGCTATATTGATGCTTGACTTTTTATGTACGGTTAAATCGGTGGGCAAAAACAGCATGTGTTTTAAAAGTATAGTATCTACACCTTTATTCAATAAATTGGCAACTGCTAACGGAATTAAGACCGTTGAAACACTGACTGGATTCAAGTATATAGGAAAACATATTTCAGACTTGATTAAGGAGGGCAATGCGAATCGCTTTTTCTTCGGCTTTGAAGAAAGTAACGGTTTTTTGATGTCACCGTTCATACGAGATAAAGACGGAATAAGCAGCGCACTGTTAATAGCTGTTATGGCGGATTATCATAAGAAGCACAATCTCGATCTTATAGATCGATTAGATCAGATTTATGACGAATTAGGTATGTGTATAGACAAGTGTTTAAGCTTTATGTTCGAGGGGATAAAAGGGCAGGAAGCTATGCAGGAAATAATGACATATTTTAGAAATATGACGACTATCGATTTAAATACTTTAGGAATTACATCATCAATTGACTATATGTCAGATGATACGGGCTTGCCGAAGTCAAATGTCATATATTTCAATTTCAACGATGGAAGTAAAGTGATCGTAAGACCTTCCGGAACTGAAGGTAAAATCAAAGTTTACACGTATCTAACACGACGTGCCTCTGCTGCTAATGCCGTCATAAGCATAATAGAAAACTTTAGAAATGAATTTAAAGAAAATATGTACACTTGATTTTGATAGTATCAATGGATATGTGCTATAATTGAATCAGCTTAATTCTCAATTATATTTTGAAAGATAGGTGAAATTGTGAAAAAAAATAGTAGTTCAAAGGCATTACCACGCTTAATATTGCTCGCATGCGCTGCTCTTATACTTATAGTTTTAGTGGTATTTCTATATTTTCAATCTTCAGCAAGCTCATCAAACTCAAATACGTCTGATAAAGGATTGCAGGGAGTTGACGCAATATCATACATTTCATATGGTGTTAAAACTATCGATATAGATGAAATAGGTAAAAAGTTAATATCGTCAGAAGAATCTCAAGCCAATCCTGAAGAAAGTAAGGAAGATAAAGTTGACGAAGAAGATGAATCATCGCCTCAAAATAGTAACGAAGGTTATGAATCGGAAAATGTACAAAGCGGTTCATCTACTGAAAATACTGAAGCAACCGTTGATACTTCAGTATCTGAAACTACGGCTATAGAACCTGAGCCTGAAGCTGAACCGGAAATACCAGCTGACACCACTTTTGTGACGGATAACGGCTTTGTTGCAGTTACTCAAGGAGGGATAACTACTATTGACGGAACGATTATCGCCAATAAGACGTATTCGTTACCGCCTACATACGATCCGGGAGGTATTTTACCCGACGCATGGTCCGCATGGCTTTCAATGTCTGAAGACGCGGCTGCTGAGGGAATAAACCTGTTTATAAATAGCGGATATAGATCATATTATACACAGGAACGTATTTACAACGGTTATGTTTATGAACATGGTCAGGCGGAGGCTGATACTTATTCTGCAAGACCGGGTCATTCTGAACACCAAACGGGATTGACTTTAGATTTAAACAGCTTTGAACGAGATTTCGGTTCTACCCCGGAAGGATTGTGGCTCGATCAAAACAGTTATAAATACGGATACGTAATCAGATATCCGCAAGGCAAGCAACATATAACAGGCTATATACCCGAACCATGGCATTTTAGGTATGTAGGACCGAGTTTGGCTGAAGTTTTATACAATGGAGGCAACTGGATTTCGCTTGAGGAATATTTCGGAGTTTCAAGCGTATATCAATAGATACAGTTATCAATAAAGTATACGAATATAAGATATAATTACTTACGCATTCATAATATTTGGTTTGATATAGTATATTACATCAAATATTTCTAATATAGGAGGAAAACAGCGTTGAAATACAAGGGATTAAATGAAATAAGGCAGGATTTTAAAGATTTTTTTATCAGTAAGGGGCATTATCCCGCTGACAGCGCATCGTTGATACCGAGCGGAGATAAATCTCTCTTAATTATAAATTCGGGAATGGCACCTCTAAAGAACTATTTTGCCGGTATTGAGGAACCGCCATCTAAGCGAATGACAACATGTCAAAAATGTATAAGAACGGGTGATATAGAAAACGTAGGTAAAACGAGCAGGCACGGCACTTTTTTTGAGATGCTCGGAAATTTTTCATTTGGAGACTATTTCAAAAATGAATCCCTTGCGTGGGGCGTAGAATTTTTAACTGACATATTGGAAATACCTTTGGAAAAAATTTGGGCTACCGTCTATGAAGAAGATGATGAAGCATTTAAAATTTGGCAGTCTTTGGGACTACCTAAGGAACGCATATTGAAATTGGGCAAAAGTGATAACTTCTGGGAAATTGGACTTGGTCCATGCGGACCTGATTCTGAGATTTTTTTCGATAGAGGCGAAGAATACGGTTGCCATAAGGCAACGTGTAAGCCGGGCTGCGATTGTGATAGATATATAGAGGTTTGGAATCATGTATTTACGCAGTTTAATAAAGAGGAAGACGGCTCATACAGCAATTTGAAAAATCCTAACATAGATACAGGCATGGGGCTTGAACGAATCTCTTGCATCATACAAGACGTTTCTTCTATCTTCGATATAGATACGATAAAACACATATTAAACGGTGTAATTGAGCTTGCTGATATAAAATATGATGAAAGCGGAACTTATGAATCAGACATTTCTGTAAGAATTATTACCGATCATTTACGTTCGATGGTATTCATGATAGGCGACGGCATAATACCTTCAAATGAGGGAAGGGGATACGTATTACGACGACTCATAAGAAGAGCGGCAAGGCACGGAAAGCTTATAGGAATAAAAGGAGGCTTCCTTTCTGAATTGTCAAATCGAGTTATTGAAGTATCAGGTGAAGCATATCCTCAAATAGTTGAGAAAAAAGACTTTATACAAAAAGTCATCGCAGTTGAAGAAGAAAAATTTGAGGCGACTTTAGATCAAGGCTTGGAAATAATTAAGAATTACATATCACAAATGACGCAAAACGAAGAAACCGTTCTAAACGGAGACAAAACATTCAAGCTATATGATACATTCGGATTTCCTCTTGAATTGACTCAAGAGATTCTTTCAGAAAACGGATTTACAGCAGATATAGAAGGTTTTAACCGAAATATGCAAAGGCAGAAAGATTTAGCAAGAGCCGGGCGTCGTAACGTGGAAGAACTCGGTTGGGATCAACATGAAACACTTTCAGATATAAGAGATACCGAATTTTTAGGATATAGCGAAACCTCATCGCAATCCAATGTATTATTTGTAAAAAAAGTTGCTGACGATGAATACGACGTTATTTTAGACTCTACACCTTTTTATGCTGAAAGCGGAGGACAAATTTACGATATCGGAATTATGTCTACTAATACTATAAAGGCTCGTGTTCTTTCTGTCAGTAAACAAAACGGTATATTTTTACATAGAGTACAATCAACAGCCGGAATTTTCACTGAAGGTGATGTTGTCAATTGTGAGATTGATGTAATGAGGCGCAATATGATAGCTCGTAATCACACGGCAACGCACTTGTTACACAAGGCACTAAAAGAAATTCTCGGAGAACACGTTCAGCAAGCAGGTTCTTCCGTTACGGAACGTATGCTGAGATTTGACTTTAACCATTTTGAAGCTATGACAGATGATGAAAAGTATAAAGTTGAAAAATTATTAAACGAAAAGATAAACGAATTCTTACCGGTTGAAACCACTGAAATGCCGATAGAACAAGCGATTGAAAACGGTGCTACCGCTTTGTTCGGAGAAAAATATTCAGATGTTGTACGAGTAGTTAGTTGTGGAGACTTCAGCACCGAATTATGCGGTGGAACACACGTATCGAATACAGGAGAGATAGGCGCATGCAAGATAATAAATGAATCCGCCGTTGCTTCAGGAGTCCGTAGAATTGAGGCTTTAACAAGCCTTGAACTATTAAATCTTGCATCTAAATATGAATCCATATTAAAAGATACGGCGTCTACAGTCAAAGCGTCTATTGGCAGTATTCCTGAGAGGGTTAAGTCCATATCGGATGAACTTAAATCTCTGAGAAAAGAAGTAAATGATTTAAAGAGCGCGAATTTGGGGAGTCAAATTGATGCCATAATAAACGATGCTCGTGAAATAAACGGTATTAACCTCATAACCGCAAAATTTGATGACGTAGATGTTTCTGAACTGCGCAAATTAACTGATGACATAAAGGGAAAAATATCGTCTTCAGTAATAATTCTTGCAACTGTTAATAATGGGAAAGTCTCGTTCCTCGTAGCAATCACTGATGACCTTCTCGATAAAGGGCTTCATGCAGGTAAAATGATAAAGGAGATTGCTGCAGTATGCGGTGGCGGTGGCGGTGGAAAAGCCAATCTTGCTCAAGCCGGTGCCAAAGATGCCTCGAAGATAGACGAAGCTTTTATTGTTGCAGAAAATTTACTCAAGTAGTATAATATAACTCATATTATACCAATGCTTATCGACATTATTTAGAAAGGAGAACCATATGGAGAGACAGACTATAATGTTCAATACAGATAAAAATCAGGAAAAAACAACGAGAGAAATTCTTGAATCAGTTTATGCATCTTTAGAAGAAAGAGGATATAACAGTATCGATCAAATGGTCGGTTATATCCTATCGGGAGATCCTTCTTATATTACGAGTTATAATAATGCAAGAATGATGATAAGCCGTATAGATAGAGATGATCTCGTTGAGGAGATATTAAAAAATTATCTTGATAAATAGTTAGAACTTTGACTTAACTTAGGCTGTCGTTTCGGCAGTCTAATTTTATGGAAAAAATACTTATTAAAGACTTATTATATGGAGAAATTATAATGCATAAGCGCAAACTTGCTTTAGATATAGGCGATAAAATCATAGGAATTGCAGTCAGCGATCCTCTTGGGATAACGGCTCAAGGTATTCTCAGCCTTGAACGAATAGGCATAAAAAAGGATACCGATGCAATTATAAACTTAATCAAGGAATACGATTGCGATACCGTAGTAATTGGACTTCCGATAAATTTAAACGGGACTGACAGCGTTCAAACAGCTAAGGTGCGTGAATTTAGAGAGCGTCTGGAAAATAAACTGAGAAGTAATGCGTTGGCATACGTTAAGTGCGTCTGGCAAGATGAACGATTTACCACTAAAATTGCAGAGCAGACGTTGATTTCAGCAGATGTAAGACGCGAAAAGAGGAAAGAGGTAATTGACAAGCAAGCTGCTGTAATTATACTGCAAAGCTATTTAGATAAATAAAAATAAACATTTGTTCATTTTTCTCTTGACATAGAACGTTTGTTCTGATAATCTTAATAAAGAACATACATTCTAAAAAGGAGAGAGCAAAATGTTTGGGAAGTACAAGATAGTATCTAAAACAAGATTTACAATATCAGTAATGATTTTTATATTACTTGCTACAGCTGTTATCAGTTTGTTATTTGGTAACAACGAAGTCAATTCTGCATCTTATATGCAATACGATACAGTGGTAGTTAAACCCGGAGATACGCTTTGGAACATAGCAAGTTCTCATAATACAAATGGAACAGATATAAGAGAACTGATATATGAAATAAGCTCTATCAATGAATTGTCAGGTGAATTTATAGTTCCGGGACAAACACTTATGATTCCTATAGGATAGATTACATTCTATAGAATTTGCAAAAAAAGAGAAGTCCAAAATTGCGTTTTAAGCGAGTTTTTTATAGGTGGGCAACCGATAGCATTATGTATTATTTGCGTTTTTATATTAAAATAATAGCATATTAAAGATACCATTTAAAATATAGCTATAATCCACAAAACAGACCATATTGCGCACTTTATTGTGCATTTGTTTAAATGTATAAGTATCTATTCCCAAAATTATGATTTTAGGAATAGATACAACTATAGCTAAACACCCTTTCGAGATATTTACTTATTCAGATATTCTATCGTAAAATGAATCCATGTAGTTTTTAATTGATTTTCTTTTTATTATACAAGCGATTAGAAAAATAACTACAACTGCTGCTACTATTATCATTCCTACGTAATTTTTTGTGAAGTAAAAAGCTCCTATCAATATACTACCGCTCATAGACGGAATTCTGCCTATAAGCGAAATCAATATGAACGGCTTATACTTCATATCCGATACCCCGGCTACATATCCCATTATATCCTTAGGCAGTCCCGGAATTAAAAATATTATAAATGTAAGTATATAAGCTTTCTTACTGTTTAAAAGATTAACATAGTAAGTTACCCTATTCTCGTTTATAAACAGATGTATTGCGTCTCTGCCAAGATAGTATGCTAAATAATATGAAACTGTACTACCTATGAACGTTCCTATAACCGAATATATGAATGCGAGTATAAACCCGAACAAGTATCCTGCCGCCATCTGAACGAATTGTCCAGGCAAAACACATACTATTATCTGTAAAATTTGAAGAGCTATATATACAATAACGCTTTGCGTTTCATAATTTTCCAGCATTTTAGCTACATCATCGATGTTCCTCAGATTTTCCAAGGTATCGATGTGATATATATATATGTATATTGGTATTCCGACTACGATAATAAGAAAAAATAGGAATTTAATCATAGCAACTATGATTTTTGTCGTTTTTGTATTTTTTATCGGTCTTTTATTTGATTGCATGTTAATCGTTTATTAAATCCTTTTGTTTAAATATCCCAACTTTAAAAGATTATCGGCAGATTTCATAATTCCCATTTTAGCATGTTCATACGTCAATCCCCCTTGAAAATAGACGTTAAATGGAGCTCTAAGAGGCGCGTCTGCGGATAACTCTATGGAAGAACCCTGCACAAATGTGCCCGCCGCCATTATTATATCGCTATCATATCCTGGCATTTCAGACGGAACAGGACTTACATGCGAATCTATTGGCGATGATGATTGTATCCCTTGACAAAATGAAATTACAGCTTCTCTATTGTCTAATTTTACCGCTTGTATTATATCGCTTCTACCGTCTGCAGCTGCAGGTGATGTTTCATACCCCAGCATTTTATACACTTCGCCACACAGCATGGCCCCCTTAAGCGCTCCGTTTACAACCTTAGGAGCTATGAACAGCCCTTGAAGAATTGCTCTTGTCTGTCCGAAAGTCAAACCGCATTCAGCGCCTATCCCAGGGCAAGTCATTCTATATGAAACTCTTTCTATAAGTTTTTTATTTCCGCAAATATACCCTCCTGAAAGAGCTAAACCTCCGCCCGGATTTTTAATTAAAGAGCCTGCTAAAATATCGACTCCAAATGATGTCGGTTCATGAAAATCGGTAAATTCCCCGTAAGAATTATCGACCATTACTATTATTTCAGGTGATATATCGTGTACTTTCTTAGCCAGTTCCCTTATCTGATCGCTGGCAATTGAATTGCGCCAGCTGTACCCTGAAGACCGTTGAATTGCGACAACTTTGGTTTTATCAGAAATGGCTTTTAGCGTTCCTTCTATATCTATATTACCGTTATCAAGCAATTCAATTTGCTTATATTTTACGCCTGTATCTAAAAGTGATCCCATTGAATCACCTCGCAAACCTATAACTTCTTCAAGTGTATCATAAGGTCTACCCGTACAATATATGAGTTCATCGCCGGATTCTAACAGTCCTTGCAAAGTAATAGCAAGTGCGTGTGTTCCATTTACTATGTTCGTACGAACAAGAGATGATTCACTCTCAAATACTTCAGAATAAACTCTTTCTACTATATCCCTGCCTGAATCATCGTAGCCGTATCCCGTGGTCCAATTAAAATGAGTATCGGACACCTTATTATTTTGAAATGCTTTTAGTACCTTGTATTGATTGTATTCGCTTAAATCATCAATTTTTTCAAACGCTTCTTTTAATTTTAATTCAGCCATATCGGTTATCGATATAATCTTTTCATCTATATTAAAATTTTCAATTACGTATTTTAATGCTTTTTTATTCATCTATTTTTTGCCTTTTCGTTCAATTTCCCATTCCATTTCGTTTACGAGGTCTCGTTTTACGTTTTCTTTGTGACGGGCATAAAGTTGTGTCGTGGTCACTTGCTCGTGATCCAATAGTGCAGCAACATCGTATATTGAATTTCCCCTGCCTATAAGGCTTGAAGCTGCAGTAGCTCTCAACTTGTGTGGGCTGTATCCCGTATCACGAGATGTATGCAGCGCTATTGATGTATACTTTTTAACTAAAGTTCTAAGTTGCCTTTGTGTCATTCGTTTATTTTGCAAAGATAAAAATAGAGCTTCTTTTGCATCATCATCGAGTTTATCATCATCTACCCTTTCGTCACTCAAATACTCCTGTATCACTTGCGTGACGGATTCATTGAGCGGCATTATACTTTCTTTACCCCTTTTTCTGAAAATCTTAAATTCTCCTCTTTTAAAATTAAATGAGCTGACATTGAGTTGCCATAATTCAGATAGTCTTAGCCCGTACGTTAAAAATAATATAAGTATGGCTTTATCTCGCTTCTTCGTCTTTTCCCAGAATTCACGTTCTTTTTTAGTCAATCCGTTTCCGTTTGATACGGCATCAAGCATCATCATAACTTCATCATCATGTAAAGCTTTTATTTCTTTTTCTCCTGCTTTTGGGACGCGTATAGGGTCAAACCCATCTGTTATATTTTTGGGAATGAGCTCATCTCTATAGAGCTGTTTAAACATGACCGATAGAGATGATTTTTTGCGCGCTAAAGTTTTATTATTGTTCTCATATACGGTTACGGAACCTTCACTTTCAACCGTATAATGACGACAATAGTCAATAAAAACATTTACATCTATCGCTTTTATCCGCGCAAAGTCTTTTGCCTTTATGTTCTTGATGCTGTCGCTTTCAACCAAGGCTGTCTCCTTGATTAAATAATCGCAGAAAAAACGTATATCGCGTAAATATGCAAGTCTTGTCATAGGTAGTACATTCCCCTTTAAATAAATGAAAAATCCGCGCATAAATACCGGAAGCTGCGATTCGATTTCCTTGCACTCTTGAAATATTATTGCTTCACGCTCGACTATATTATCAGGCTTATCGCTTTTATTGTGAACTATAACTTTCTTTTGACCCACGATATTATTTCCTCCATATTATCGCGCTTAACCGAAGCGTAATCCTTTGAAATGTCAAACCATTTCATATCATCATATCGCTTAAACCACGTCGATTGACGCTTGGCATAATGTCTCGTATTCTTTTTAATTAACTCAATTGCCTCATCAAGTGTAATTTCATCTTTTAAATACGATACTACTTCCTTATATCCTATGGCGCTCATAGACGTTGCAGACATTGAAATACCGGATTCGATTAACCCTGAGACTTCGTCTATAAGTCCACGGTCGACTAAAATATCTACCCTTTCATTTATTCTCTCGTAAAGCTCTTCCCTATCCCTTTTAAGCCCTACGAGAACATGAAATATCGTTTTATTTCGCTTTAAGTCTTTTGCAAAATCGGATAAAGGCGTGCCGACTTCTATGGCTTCTAAAGCACGTACCACTCTTTTAATGTTATTAGGATGTATCCTCTGAGCCGCATTTATATCTTTTGTCCTGAGAATATCATGCAAATATTGCGCACCTTTTTCCTCAGCTATTTCATACAGCTTTTTTCTGTACGTCTCATCTCGCTCAGGTTCAGCGGCAAAGTCCATATCGAATATAATAGAATCCAAGTATAATCCGGTTCCTCCTGAAATCAGCGGGATTTTTCCTCTTGATATTATATCATCTATAGCTTCCATCGCCAATTTTTGGTAATCTGCAACGGTGAATTTATCACTTGGGTTTATGATATCTATCAAATGATGTCGTATTCTGTTTCTCTCGTCTTGGTTCGGCTTTGCACTTCCTATGTCCATACCCTTGTAGACTTGAACTGAATCACAGGAGACTATTTCCGCATTTAATTGTTCAGCAATTTCAAGGGCATATTCAGTTTTGCCAACTGCTGTTGCACCACATAGCGCCACTATTTTTTTCATATCAGTCACACTATTCTCTTAAACATGCGTTCTATCTCATAAAGTGAAAAGCGTACGAATGTCGGTCTGCCATGTGGGCAGGAAAACGGATTTCTGCATCTTTTCAGTTGATTTAGCAGAGCTTCAGCTTCTGCAGGAGATATCATATCATGTGCTTTTATCGAGCTCTTGCAGGATTTTGATATCAGCTTGTCTACTACTACCTTATTATGCAAATTGATTCCGTCTACGTAATAGTCGGTGAATAGCTCTAAAAAATGTTTTGCTTCGCCCATTTCGACAAATTGAGGTATCTCACGGACTATGTATGTGTTATCACCGAATTTTTCAATGTTAAATCCCATTTTTAACAGCAGTTCCTGCCAGTAGTCTACACTTTCAGTATCGGCTATTTCCTTTGGAATGTCTACAGTAAACGGTACTAAAAGTATCTGAGATGTCTTCTTGGACGAATTATAACTTTCTACAAATTTTTCATAATTTACTCTCTCATGAGCAGCATGCTGGTCTATCAGATAAAAGTTCTTATCGTCAACTGCTGTTATATACGTTCCAAAGATTATATCGCCTAATCTTAACGATTCAAAATCAAAAGGTATACTATTTGGGTTATCGATTACTATGCTTTTGTCTTTGCCTTGAGCTTCTAATGTATTGTGATATTCATCTTTTTGTTCAAATTCGTATGAGTTACTTTCTTCATCGTCATTTGTTTCACGGTATAATTCTTCTTCGTCACTGCGTTTGCTTGACAAGAAGTTTTTTATGTCAACTTGTTGCTCCTGGCGAGTTTTACTTGGTGTTTCTGAGGCTATAGCAGTTTTTGTATATTTAAAATCATCTTCACTTATATCGAATGTATCGCTTATATCCGGAATGGATTCTTTAGTTTGTAAAGCGCTCAAAATCGCATTACTTATACATGTGGAAACGGACAATTCATCGTGAAATTTCACTTCTTTTTTGTTCGGATGAATATTGACGTCTATCTCTTTTGGGTTCAAGTCTACGAATATAAACGTCACCGGGTGTCTGCCTTCAAATAGACGTTCTCTGTATCCCAACTCTATACCGCGATCGATTACACTGCTTTTTATTACCCTTCCGTTTACGAAACAATACTGACTTCGTTTATTTGCTCTGCTTAGCGCCGGTTTTGAAACGTATCCGTAAACTTTAATCCCATTTTCTATACGGTTTATTTCAACTAAAGTACTGTATTCTCTATCCTTATACACGGAAAGTATTGTGTGGAGTAAATTCCCTTTTCCTTGAGTGGAAAATACCACGTTTGAATTGTTAATGAGCCTAAACTTTATATCAGTGCGCGTAAGCGAAATTCTAGATACGAAATCTATTATTAAACTCGCTTCGCCGGCATCGCTTTTCATGAATTTAGATCTTGCCGGCACATTATAAAACAAGTCATTAACTATTATAGTAGTGCCTTGTGGGGCACCTATTACCTGTTTTGAAAGGATTTCTCCTCCATGTATTACAATACGCATACCTTCGATATCTGATGCTGTCTTTGTAATCATTTCAGTCCTTGTTACGGCAGCTATACTTGCAAGGGCTTCGCCCCTAAATCCTAATGTATGTATATTGTTGATATCTGAAACCGTCGAGATTTTGCTCGTTGCATGTCTGAGAAACGCAATCTCAACCTCGTCTTTTTCTATGCCTGTTCCGTTGTCGGAAACTCTTATGTATTCTTTACCGCCCTTTTTTATCTCTATTATAATCTCTGTAGAACCTGCATCAATTGCATTCTCGACCAGTTCTTTAATTATAGATACGGGACGTTCGATTACTTCTCCGGCAGCAATTTTATCTGCTATATTTTTTTCTAATAATTTAATCATACTAATTTCTTTAACTCTTCCAATATTTCTATTGCTTGCGTTGCTGTTACGTTCATTATATCGATTGTTTGCAGTCGCTTTATAACAGGTGCTACGTTATCATTTGCAAACAGTGATAGCTGTTCTTCCTGTGAGAAGCAGCCATCTTTCGATGGTTCAATATTTTTATTACTGTTTTCATTTTCTGTTTTATTTTCTAAAGCAAACAACTTATTTTCGGCACGCTCAAGAAGCGTATGAGGTATACCTGCTATCTTTGCCACGTGAATCCCGTAACTTCTACTTGCCCCTCCCGGTACTATTTTGTACAAAAATACTATGTCACCGTCATTATCGGAGACGAAAACGTTAAGGTTTTTAACTCCTTTTATTTCGTCTTCAAGTGATGTCAATTCGTGATAATGCGTGGCAAATAAAGTGCGTATATTGGTATGGTCGTTGCAGAGATGCTCTACCGTTGCCCACGCTATAGAAAGTCCATCATACGTGCTGGTTCCTCTCCCTATCTCATCGAGTATGATAAGGCTTCTTTCCTTGGCTGAGTGAAGTATATTGGACAGCTCGCTCATTTCAACATAGAATGTAGACTGTCCGCGTGAGAGGTTATCAGATGCACCTATTCGCGTAAAGATTCTATCGACAACGCCTATATGAGCCTGCTCTGCAGGTACAAAACAACCCGTCTGAGCCATTAGAACTATTAGCGCTGTTTGACGCATATACGTAGATTTTCCGCTCATATTAGGACCGGTTATTATCATTAAACTGCTATCTGAGTTATTTAGATACGTATCATTTGGAACGAAAGATACGTCTGAGTCTAAATTTTCTATAACGGGATGTCGCCCGTTTTTAATTGAAATCTCAAGAGTTTCATCAACCGAAGGTCTTACGTATCCGTTAGTATTTGATGCTCTGGCAAACGATACTATTACGTCGAGCGTTGCAATAGCTGAAGACGTTCTTTGAATGTCATCAATTCTCGATTCTATCTGCTCACGAAGTTGTGTGAAGATCTCATACTCTTTTTTATTTATCTTAATTTCAGCATTGATTACGAGGTTTTCAGTTTCTTTTAGCTCAGGTGTTATGTATCTTTCGTTATTCACTAACGTTTGCTTTCGTATGTAGTTATCAGGTACTAAATCCGAATTGGCTCTGGTAACATCTATATAGTAACCGAAAACCTTATTATATCCAACTTTAAGCGTCTTAATGCCTGTTCTCTCGCGCTCTTTTGTTTCTAAACCTGCAATCCATTTTTTTGCATCTTTGATTGAATCTTTTAGTTTATACAACTCCTCAGAATACCCGTCTTTAATGATTCCACCCTCTTTAACCGTAAACGGAGCATCTTCTAAAATAGCGCTTTCTATCAACTGTTCAACATCTTCCAAGTCCGCTATTTGCTCGCTTATATCTGTAAGCAGCGAAGAATCGGTGTTTGAAATATCTACTTTGATTTCAGGAAGAACAGCAATAGATTTTTTAAGAGCAATCAAGTCTTTTCCTGAAGCTGTCCCTGATGAAATTCTAACGCCAAGACGTTGAAAGTCATATACCGGTTTCAATAAATCTATCAAGTTATTTTCGAGCAGTGGATCTTCAGAGATAACGGCTACTGCATCTAAACGTTTATTTATTTGATCCGAGTCATTTAGCGGCTGACGTAACCATTTTTTAATCAATCTACCGCCCATTGCCGTTTTAGTCTTATCTAATACGCTAAGCAGAGACCCTTTTACATTCTTATCATATATCGTTTCTGTTATTTCTAAATTTCTAAGACTAACTTTATCGAGCGACATTCTTGAACCCAACTCAAAGAAATCGCATGTTTGTATCTGTTTTAAACTTTGTTTTTGAGTTTCGAGCAAATAAGAAAGCAGTGCGCATAAGCTGCTCATTGAATGTTTTTTATCTTTTAATCCTGCCTGCGCTAATCCGGCTTTTCCTATTACACCTTCAAGAAGTTCATTTGCCGCTTTTACATTCCAGTATTCTTCTTCATATACGGAAACGTATGCGGAGGTATTTTTTTTAAATTCTTCTAAACTTATATATCTTAAAACATCTTGATTTACAATGATTTCTTTGGCAGAAATGCGAATCAGTTCATCTATCATTTCATTGATATTTGACGAACTGAAATCGAGCTCCGTAGTAGCAAGCTCTCCTGTAGATATATCGCAATACGATATAGCTACGCCCTCTTTATCTATATAAAAGGTCGCAAGATAGTTATTCTCGTTTTCGTTCAACATAATTTGAGATGTCAAAGTACCCGGTGTGATAATTTTGATTACATCTCTTTCTACTATGCCCTTTGCTGTAGACGGATCTTGCATCTGTTCACAGATTGCCACTTTGTATCCTTTTTCCACAAGCCTATGTATATATGTATCGGCAGCATGATAAGGAACGCCACACATCGGTGCGCGTTCCTTTTGACCGTAGCTCTTTCCCGTTAGGGTTAATTCTAATTCTTTTGATGCCAATTCTGCATCATCAAAGAACATTTCATAAAAATCGCCTACTCTATAGAATAATATGCAATCTTCGTATTTCGCTTTAATATCAAAATACTGCTGAATCATAGGTGATATTTTCATTTTAAGCGTTATACCTCAATAATTTATCTTCTTTTAATGTTATAAATAGAGCAGCAAATCTCCGCTAAGATTGCTGCTCTTTAAAATTTTTAGCGTTTATTTGACTTTTCAATATATGCAGCTAAGCCCAGTTTTATAAGTTCCGCGGCTCTTCTCATATGATCAGGTTTAAGTACGTATGCTAACCGTATTTCGTTTTTCCCGAGACCTTTAGTCGCGTAAAAGCCCTCTGCCGGGGCAAACATAGCGGTTTCTCCTCTATCTTCAAACTCTTCCAGCATGAACATCAAGAATCCCTCTACATCATCTATAGGAAGCTTTACTGTCATATAAAAGGCACCACCCGGCAATTCACATATTACCCCTGGTATTTTCATCATTTCCTCATATGCGGCGTCACGTCTTGCACAATATTCAGCCTTTACTTCCTCATAGTATGACATCGGTAATCTAAATAATCCTGCAGATCCTATCTGATCTACTGTAGACACGCATAATCTTGCTTGTGCCATCTTCATAGCGTTAGCCATAAAGTCTTTGTTCTTGGAAATCAACAATCCTATCCTTGCTCCGCAAGCCGAAAAACGTTTCGAAACTGAATCAATTATGATAACTCTGTCTGCTAATTCCGGTAGCATACCAAATGACGTGACTTCCCTACCGTCATATGCAAACTCCCTATATACTTCGTCTGCTATTATAAATAAATCATGTTCAATGGCTATTTGACCTATAGTTCTCATCTCTTCAAGCGTAAGAACGTTACCGGTAGGATTTCCCGGACTTATACAACAAATCGCTTTTGTCTTCTCAGTTATAAGGGGTTCTATCTGCTCTCTTGTCGCATATGAAAAACTGTCCTCAGCCTTTGTTGTAATAGGAGCAATTCTACCGCCTGCCGTAGTTAAGAACGTGTGGTAATTGGTGTAAAAAGGCTCAGGAATGATAACTTCTTCGCCTGGATTAACCAAAGTTAAAAATGCCATTGTCAACGCTTCAGAACCGCCATTTGTGACTATTATATTATCCCTGGAATATTCCATATTGTAATGATTATAATAATCGATTACAGAATATTGAAGCTCATCAACGCCGTCTGATTCAGCATATTTGATTACGGCTTCATCAAAGGAGTTAATCGCCTGCATAAAACATTCCGGAGTTTCAACATCAGGTTGTCCTATGTTTAAATGATATACCCTTTTGCCATCTTCTTTTGCCTTCGCAGCGACAGAATTAAATTTTCTTATCGGCGAAAATTGCATCATTTGGACTCTGTTTGAAAATTTCATTACACCCTCTCCTAACTTAAAAATAGTATATAAGCTATGACAGTTCATCGTGTGCGCTAATCACTACATCGCTTATACGTTGTTTTGATACATTATACCCTATATTTTCACCTTTGTTAAGATGCAAAAGGTATTCAATATTGCCCTTCGCACCCGTTATCGGCGAGTATGTTAGTCCATGTGCAAATAAGCCGTTTTCCTCTGCGCTTGCTATTATTTTTGCTATTACCTCTTCGTGTATTTTGGGCTCTCTAACTATCCCACGCTTTCCAACCTGTTCTCTGCCGGCTTCAAATTGGGGCTTTATAAGACAAACCATACCAGCATCTTGTGCCATGTATTTTGAGGCTACAGGCAAGATTAAAGAAAGCGATATGAATGAAACGTCAATGCTAATAAAGTCTATCGAACTTCTCAATTTAGGGTCATCAAAATATCTAAAATTACACTTTTCTATAACGACCACCCTATCGTCTTGTCTTAGTTTCCAAGCCAATTGCCCGTAACCCACATCTATTGCGTAAACCTGTTTTGCTCCATTCATCAACATACAGTCGGTAAACCCACCGGTTGACGCACCTACGTCCATGCATACAAAATCAGATAATTTAAGTCCGAATTCTCGTATTGCATTTTCGAGTTTTAATCCGCCTCTGCTTACATACGGACATTGCGTTTGCTTTACAGATATAAGCGAAGCTTCATTTATCAAGTTCCCCGGCTTATCACTCATTAGACCGTCAACCAGTACAAGCCCTTCCATTACTGCAGCCTTAGCACGTTCACGAGAAGGGAAAAAATTTTTTTCTACTAAAAGTATATCAAGCCGTTTCTTCAATTATCTTTCTTATCCTTTCAACTATCCCTTTACTATCTAATTTTTCATCTGCATATAGGTCGTCGCAACTACCATGTTCAATAAATCCGTCCGGCCATGCAGCTATTGAAATATCAAATTCATTATATTTAGCTTTTAAATATTCACCCAAACCGCCGATTTCAAGATTATCTTCGACAACTATTATCCTTTTATTAGCATCTTTTAAGATTGTTTCATCAAACGGTTTTATGGAAACTATATTTACAACGCCTGCGGAAATGCCTCTTTTTGATAGTTCTTCCGCCGCTACAAGCGCTTTGTTGAGCATAGTTCCCACGGCAAATATATCTATATCATCTCCCGATTTCACTCGTATATTTTGTCCCCTGAATTCCTCATTTGCAAGCGATTTTATAATCGCCTCTCCACGTGGATATCGTATAGCTACAGGTGAATTCAAAGACTTTGCATATGAAAGTGCCTCAGTCAGTTGAACTCCGTCGCAAGGGGCTAAGATTGTCATGTTAGGTATGCTCATCATATATGATATATCGAATACTCCGTGATGCGTCTCTCCGTCTTCCCCGACGATTCCCGCACGATCTATAGCGAATATTACCGGTAAAGACATAAGACATACGTCTTCTATTATTTCATCGTACGCTCGTTGTAAAAACGTAGAATATATCGCAACTACAGGTTTAAGTCCATTTGCTGCTGCGCCGGCCGCAAACAGTACACCGTGTGCTTCGGCTATCCCTACATCAAATACTCTATTTGGGTACTTTTCTCGCATAGGTGCAAGCCCGGTCGAGTCGCACATAGCTGCCGTTATACCTATGATATTCTCATCTTCTTGAGCAATATTAAGCATAGCTTGTCCGAATACGTCCGAATATGATGCCGCTTTTTTCTTTTTGGCTATTCCCGTCTCCTTGTCGAATTGACCGACTCCGTGAAACGCATTCGGATTACGTTCAGCCGGAATATATCCTTTTCCTTTTTGTGTTATTGCGTGTATCAAAACAGGACCTTTTATCTGTCGAGCCTGTTCAATTACCGATATCATGTCTTTTATACTATGACCGTTAATAGGTCCAAGATATGTTATTCCAAGTTCTTCAAATATGATTCCACTTGGCAAAAATGCATATTTTATCCATTCCTTTGCATTTGCCATAGCGGTATGCATGCCTTTTCCGACGACCGGTATTTTATCTATGAATCTTTTAAAATACGTCTTGGAATTTTGGTATCCTTTTGAAGCTCTTAAAACTCCCAGATGTTCTGAAAGCCCTCCTATATTATTGGATATGGACATGCCGTTATCGTTTAATATTACGATAACTTTAGATGATGCTTGTGCCAAGTTATTTAACGCTTCCAGGGCAGGGCCTCCCGTCATTGAGCCGTCACCTATTACAGCAACTACATCGTATTTATCGCCTCGTATATCTCTTGCAGTCGCAAACCCTGATGCTACAGAAATAGATGTGCTTGAATGTCCCGTCTCGTAAAAATCGTATTTACTTTCTCTAAGCTTTGGAAATCCCGACATTCCGTTAGTTTTTCTCAGTCGATCAAAGTTTTCTATACGTCCTGTGAGTATTTTATGTACATAAGATTGATGCCCCACGTCCCATATAACTTTATCTTTATTGAAATCAAACACCTTATGCATAGCCAAAGTCAATTCAACCACACCTAAGTTTGATGCGAGATGGCCTCCGGTCCTCGATAAACTGTCTATTAAAAACTCCCTTATAGCTATGCCAGTGAGCTCTAAATCACGTTCGGACATGTTCTTTATATCGTTTGGAAGATTCATTTCTTTTAACGGTTTAAACATTTACTTTCCTTTCGCATTACTAACTTTCTCTATTGGCGAGTTTTAACACAAGTTCCCTGAAAAATTCGGCATTGTCATAGTAAGGAGCAATGACGTCAACAGCCTCATCTGTCAGTTTTGTTAGAAACTCTTTCGCCTTATCCAGACCGTACAGCGATACGTAAGTGCTCTTGTCTTTCATCGCGTCTGAACCGACACGCTTGCCGAGTTTTTCTGCACTGCCCTCAACATCGAGAATATCATCTGCTATTTGGAAAGCAAACCCTAACTTTTCTGCAAAGATAGTTAAATCTCGCATTATTTTTTCGTCGGCATCTGCTAGATAAAGCCCTGCACGCACTGCAGAAGTGATAAGTGCGGAAGTTTTATTTATATGTATGAATTCGAGCATTTCAGCCGAACAGCGACAATTTTCATTTTCAATATCGGAAGCTTGTCCTGCAACCATTCCTCTTATCCCTGCCGCTTTTGATATGGCGTACATAGCCTTAATCCTTTTTTTGAGTTCCTTAGGATTATCAAAGTACAACATCATGTTCTTCGTCATTATTTCAAATGCCGTATTTAAAAGTGCATCTCCTGCCAATATCGCCATTGCATCGCCAAAGACCTTGTGATTAGTAGGTTCGCCCCTTCTCAAATCATCATCATCCATGGCAGGCAAATCATCGTGTATCAATGAATACGTATGTATGTATTCAATTGCACAGGCATATGGCAAAGCGTCTTTTGAATTACCGCCTGCAAATTCCATAGCTGCTAAAAGTAAAACGGGGCGAAGACGCTTCCCTCCTGATTTGAGCGAATATACCATTGCATCGTACAAAGTCTCGCTGTTTCTATCCATTTTTGGTATAAAATCAATAAGATACTCTTCTACAAGATCCTTGTAATCATTATAATTCTCTCTCATGGTTTCTATACCTCAACATTTTTTATCTTTTGTTTTGCCGTATCTAAAATCGCGTTACAACGTTCGTAAAGCAACTTTCCCATTTCACATCGCGCAAGCGCATCATCTATAGACAGAGTATTAGTATTCATTTCATTTGCAATTTCGCTTAGAGCATTCATTGCTTCTTCAAAAGTCATCTTATCTATTTCTTCCTTTTTCACATCAATCCTCCTTGAACCCCTTGACTATACATTCGGCAATGCCGTCATGTAAGGACACCCTGATTTTATCATTTACCATTAAATCGGAAATACTTCGGACATGTCTTCCATCGGTGAAATGAACAAGCGCATATCCCCTTTGCATAACCGTCTGAGGTGATCTTTCATTTAAAATGATACTATATTTTTCAACTTCCAGCTTATATTTGGATAATTTACTTTCTACATCTACAAGTATCCTTTCATAAATATTACCCGCTTTTAACTTTCCGTACGCAATTATATTTTTCGCACTGCTATTTATTTGTCCGTAATAATTATCTATTATTTCTTTCAAATCAATATCCGCTTCCACGGCTATCGCCGCCGCATCAGTTGGTGTTGCAGCTCTTACATCTGCAACGAAGTCCGAAATTGAAAAATCGAGTTCGTGTCCTACTGCAGATATTATAGGAATCGAACTCCTGTATATTGACTCAGCCAATCTTTCATTGTTAAATGCTGCCAAATCTTCAGGAGCCCCTCCTCCTCGTCCAAGTATTATTAAATCTATATCATTTTGATATTCATGCTCTATATGTTCAAGTACACGAACCATACTGTCGGCGGCATATGCACCTTGAACCTTAACCGGGAAAATAGTTATATCAGTCATCTTGGTACGCGACTGTATTATCTTCTTGATATCCGTAATTGCAGCTCCGGAATCGGATGTTATTATTCCTATATGCTTTGGGAATTTCGGTAAAGTTTTTTTGTGAGAAGCATCAAAGAAACCCTTCTTTTCAAGTTTTCGCTTAAGTAAATTGAAATTGCCTGAAATATCTCCTGCCCCTACAACATCAATATGTTTTACCGTTAAGGCATACGAGCCGCCCTGCACGTATACCGATACTTGTCCTACTAATATTACTTCGTCACCTACTTGCATGATATCCTTGCGTGCAAGTTCGTTCGATGACCAAATCATACATCTTAGGGTGCTTTTTTCATCCGATATGTTAAAGTAAACGTGACCGCTTCTCTGAATTTTAAGTGATGTAACCTCTCCACGTACCGTAACATTGTTTAATAGAGGGTCATGTTTTAATGTGGTTGCTATATATTCGTTTAACTGGGAAACCATTATTGGTTTTATAGCCATAACGAATCACCTCCAAGATACGATATCCCGATAGCATTATCGCTTGATAGTCCAGACTCTGCAAATACTATATCACAATCATCAAGTGCCATTTTCGATATTATATTCCTTATAGTTTTACTTTCGGAAACTCCTCCCGTAAATAAAAATTTACTTATACCGTACTGCACATATATGTCTTTCATTATACTACAAAGTAATTCTGAAAATCTAAAGAAAACCGATAAAAATACTCGGTTGACATCTTCATCGGAATTTACGGCACCTATCTTTTTTAGAGCTGCCGTTTCAATGCCTGACAGATTGAATTTATAATCTGTGTGTTTGATTTTAGGAATTAAAGACGCGAATTTTTTAAGTGAATTAACTTCTCCATATGTTCCGTCTAAAAATAATTGAAAGAGCTGTTTATCTATCATTGCTCCTGACGGGAAGGGATATCCGATATAAACCCCTAATCTGTCTATAACCTGTCCAAAAGATATATCTTGGCTTGTTCCTATTAAACTCAATTTATTTTTTGCCGATATTAACACTTCGCTCGTACCGCCTGAAAGATGAAACGCTGCATACCTTTCGTCTTTTTCTATCGTGGAATTTCGTCTTACAGCTTCTATATGTCCCTCCTGATGCGAGAAATCAAAACAAGGCACGCTCAAAGCCGTTGCTATAACATTTGCAAACGACGCGCCTACGGAAAAAACAGGCATGTATGAACCTTCTACATCACGAGGGCGAGACGATACAGCTATACACTCTATCTGATTTTTATCTATATCGTTAAATGCTCTGTCTAACAGAACAGGGAGATTATGAACGTGCTGAAATACGGCTTCTTGTTGTCTTAAGCCCCTTGCACCTTTTTTGACATCTAAGAGTTTTCTTTCGTCGGATAAGATATTACCTGAACTATCAGTTATTGCAACTGACGTTTTATAATTACTCGTATCTATACCAAGAGAATACATAAGATCAACTTTCTTTTATATCTGATACGATACTTCCAAGTATGCCGTTTATGTACTTATGCGAGTTTTCAACACCGTATTTTTTTGACAATTCAACAGCTTCATTTATAGATGCAGACTCAGGCATTGAATTTAAGTATAGTATTTCTGCCGTAGCGACTCTCAATATTGCGGCGTCCGTTTTAGGCATTCTCTTCATAGTCCAATTTTTGGAATGCTTTTCAATCGTCTTATCAATTTCATTTAATTTATTGCAAGTAATTGAGAACATCTCCTCACAATAATCATAATTTTTTTCGTCCATGACAGTTTTTAAATACGTTGAAAGCTTATCTATATTAAAATCATTATTTACATCCATTTGATAAACTACTTGCATCATAAACTCTCTTGCTTTTTTACGATTCATCTATTACCCTCTTTTCAAACGATACGCCTTGTACATAAACGTTAACCTTTAAAACTTCAAAATCAGAATGCTTTGTTACGTAAGACTTTATGACATTTTGAAGCTCCCATGCAACTTGGGGGATCCGAGCACCGTATAGCGCAATTACATAAACGTCAAATTCGTAACCGCCGTCAGTACCACGATTTGCGAATCGCGTAATCTTTATTCCGTTCGACGGACCTTTTGAAAGTCCTGCCACACCTTTTAATGATCGTATAGCGTCAGATAAGCCTTTCAAAAACTTCACATCATATATATCGTTATATTTAACATTTACATCAGTCATATAAATTTACCGTCATTTATTATTTTTCCTGTGAATTTCCATCGGAATCTTCATCAAGATTTTCCAAAATCTCAAGCTGTACATTCTCGATTCTGCGCTCTTTAACGGATAATATCTTCAGCATACAATTTTCACACCTTACGCTTTCGGCTTCTGCCGCATTTGCAGGTATTTCGCCGAGCAAGTCTATCATAAGACCGCCTATCGTTTCGCTGTTGTCCGAATGAAGTGAAAGACCTAAAGATTCGTTTAAATCATCGAGATATTCCTTACCATTAACTATAAATTTATTATCGTCAAGTTTCTCTATGGAAGTCTCTTCCTCATCAAACTCGTCATCTATGTCTCCCATTACTTCTTCTATTATATCTTCCAAAGTAACTATACCTGAAAATCCACCGTATTCATCTATTAAAACGGCAATATGCTTCTTTTCCTTTTGAAGTTCAAAGAAAAGTGCATCTATATTTTTCGTTTCAGGAACAAAGTAAGGGGTTCTCATTATTTCTCTTATATTTATATTTTCAAAGCCTTCTGTCCTTGCTTTAATCAAGTAATCTTTTATATGAAGTATTCCTATAATATTATCAGGTTCTCCTTCGCATACAGGAATCCTTGAATATTTAAGTTCCATCAGTTCATCGATATATTCTTCCTGCGGATCTTCTAAATCTATCAGAAAAACATCGGTTCTCGGCGTCATTATCTCATATGCAAGTTCGTCATCGAATTCAAAAATACTGTGTATCATTTTTCTGCCCTCTTCTTTTATTTCGCCGCTCTTCTGACCGGCCTCAAGCAGAGACATGACTTGTTCTTCTGAAAATCTGTTTATTTCTGCATTTGGATCTTGCCTGAATATGCGCAGTATTAAATCTGCTACAAAAGCAATTATTCTAACTATCGGAGAAAATATCACTAACACAATTATTTGAAACAATGCCATTTCGCGAGTAATCTTTTCGCAGTGAATCGTCGCCAACTTGCGAGGTAATATCTCAGAAAACAAAAGTATTGAGATGAAATATATCGCAAGCGAAATGATATCATTGTACGGCAACAATATGGTTAAAACGGCACCCGTAATTATAAATGCATAGTTCAACATTCTATCCGTATACCTATATATGAACGGCTTTTTTAATACGTTCTTTGCATTGTTTAACTTTTTATCACCGTTACCGTTTTCTCCGTCCAATATCATATTCCTATTTACGGTGCTAAATGCTACATGACATAAAACGATCACTGCGTTTAATATCAATGTGGCTCCTATTAAAATCATAAACAAGGGGATATTTTCGCTATCTGTTTGCATTCATTTACTCCTTTATAATTATTGCTTAATATTTGCTGATTATACTCTTATTTATTATTCTATGCTCTTTCTTATCATAAAATCGGCTTCAACCGGTTCTTTAAGCTTAATCTTAAGCATTTGCTGTGCATGAGGTGCTTGTTCAAGGATTTCTTCGGTTTCGGCATCTAACATATATTCAAGAGTTTGCTTGAACATTCTTCCTCCCGGTCCGAAAACTTCTATCTCATCACCTATGCACATCTTATTTCTCTGTTCAACTATCGCCATAGATGTTTTTTCGTCATATCCTTTAACTAATCCCGTAAAACTATATTTTCTTACATACGATGAAAATGAATAGTTTTGCTCTTCGTTTTTAGGTTTATTGAGGTAAAAACCTTTTGTGAAATTTCTATGGCTGACCTTACATACTTCTTCATAGCATTCACTTATCGTTTTTTTATCAAAAGTGCCGGCAAATATAGCATCTATAGCCTTTCTATACGCTCCTACTACCGTTGCAACATAAAAAATACTCTTCATTCGACCTTCAATTTTAGCTGACACTATGCCGGAAGATACGATCTTATCTAACTCATCTATCATACAAAGGTCATTTGAATTCATTATGTACGTTCCGCGATCATCTTCTTCAATCGGAAAAAACTCACCAGGTCTTTTTTCTTCCTGCAGAGAATACTTCCATCTGCATGGATGTGAGCATCTTCCTCTGTTCGAATCTCGTTCGGACATAAAATTGCTCAATAAACACCGTCCCGAATACGATATGCACATAGCACCATGTACGAATGCCTCAAGTTCCAAGTCTTTTGGTATATTTTCACTTATAGTCGCAATCTCCTCAAATGACAGCTCCCTTGCAAGAACTATTCGTTTAATTCCTTGAGAATGCCAAAATCTTGCAGTCGCATAATTCGTCATATTTGCCTGTGTTGAAAGATGAATTTCAGCGTTTGGAATTATACCTCTCAAAATCGCCATAACACCGGGGTCGGATATTATGAACGCGTCTATGTTTATATCTTTTATCTTTTCAATATATGAAGTAAGTGCTTCTACATCTTCGTTATGTGCAAATATATTCAGCGTCATATAACACTTTGCACCTCTATCGTGAGCAAAGTTTACTCCTTCGACGATATCATCGTATGAGAACCCGTCGGCAGCGGCACGTAAGCTGAACGTATCTCCACCGAAATAAACAGCATCAGCTCCGTATTTAACAGCTATCTTTAGCCTTTCTAAATCACCTGCCGGAGCTAAAAGTTCAAATTCTTTCATCAATATCCTTTCCATATATGCTTATAGCAAGACCGTCGCCGATAGTCAGTAAAGAAGTTTTAAGATTTTTATGATGAGTTATAAATTCCAAATAGCTCCTCATTCTTCGTATCGCAGTCTTATGCTTGCCTCTCGGGTCATATTCTTCCCCTGAAGTAGTTCCTCTAAGTAGAATATCATCTGACAGTATATATGCCCCGTTTTTTGCGAGTTTCATCGCAAGTTCCATAAACTTGATGTAATGGCTCTTTCCGGCATCGATAAATATAAAGTCAAATTCAGATTCATCGTTTAATCTAAGTTCCTCAAGACAATCGACAGCTTCTCCTTTAAGTACGGTAATTCGGTCTGTTAAATTAATTTCCGCTATATTATGCCTTGCAATTTTGAACATAGCATCATCTCTCTCGATAGAAACAATTTGAGCCTCCGGACACTTCATAGCAAAATATATAGCACCATATCCTATGGCAGTTCCTATTTCCAATATTTTCTTCGGTCTAAAGGTTTCAAGAAGTGAATTTAAATAGACTTCCGTCTGTTTCCTTATGATTGGAATATATTGAGATTCAGCGTATGTTCTCATATCCGCAAGTTCTTCTGAAATCGGAACGTAAAACCCGTCGAGATATTCTATTACTTTCTCTATGGGCGCATACATCAATTCGTATCCTCTACCGAATTGTAATACGCTTCTTTATTTACTAAAAATTCATCGTAATTCTCTGAGAATTCCATTGAACCGTCCTGATCCGCACTTACTACGAAATATAAATAAGGCGTATCCTCAGGATACAATGCAGCTTCTATCGAAGCTTTTCCCGGAACAGCTATAGGCGTAGGCGGTAACCCCTCATGAAGGTACGTATTATAATCAGACTCTCTGCTTGTATCATCGTAAGTCAAAAATTGTTTGTGTTCACCTAATACGTATTGCACCGTAGAGCACATTTCGAGTTTCATACCGATTTCTAATCGATTGTATATTACGCTTGATACAACACTTCTTTCCTCGTCCAATATCGCTTCTCTTTCTATTATAGATGCAATCGTTACAACTTCGCTTATAGTCAAACCCAATTCCTGTGTTCGCGCAATATACTCCTCACTATAGACTTCACTAAATTGTAACAGCATAGTATCCATAATAGTATGCGCATCTACATCTATAGGAAATGAATAAGTTTCAGGAAATAGGAAGCCTTCCATTCTAAGCGCTCCGAGTTCATCATTTAAAAAATCATACTCAAATTCACCGTTCGCGGCAACTTCCATAAAAGCTTCTCTCGTCACTATTCCTTCGCTATCAAACTTGTCTGCAATTTCACTGACGGAAAGCCCCTCCGGTATTGTGATCATAAAACTTTGCGCTTGCCCGTTTTGGAGTTTCGTTGCGATTTCATCCGTCGTCATCGAAGGCGACAATTGATATATTCCTGCTTGAAATGTACCGTCGTAATCATTGAGCTTTGAAAACAATCTAAATCCTGTAACAGATGATGTTATTCCGTTTTCTTTTAATATCTCGGCGATATCTTTAGTAGTAGCTCCCATTTCAATTTCTACCGTTATCATCTCGGTATAATCGGGATTTGCAGGCAGTTCAATCACTTTAAGAACCCTTTTTATCGCAAAGAAACCCGTTACTGCGGATATAAGCAATATAATTAAAATTACTGAGACTATTTTCTTCTTCATCATATCTCCCTTATTTTTCACGTTAATAAATACGCTTAAAGGAACGCGAAGCGTTCCTCATTTCAGCATGTATCATTATTAACCGGTGAATAGCGCTATTCTTTAGCTCTACCTAAATATTCACCGCTTCTTGTATCAATCTGGATTTTTTCTCCCTCGTTTATAAATATCGGCACCTGTATTACTGCACCTGTTTCTACAGTTGCGGCCTTGGTAACATTAGTTGCGGTATCTCCTTTGATTCCCGGTTCAGTTTCCGTAACTACTAAATTTACAAAATTCGGAGCCTCTACGATGAACGGCTTTTCCTTATAGAACTTTATTGTCGCTTCATCATTTTCTCTGAGATATTTCATTGCATCTTCTACTTGATCGTGCGCAATTGGGATTTGTTCGTACGTTTCTTGATCCATGAAATAATACAATTCTCCATCATTGTAGAGATACTGCATAACTTTGGTGTCAATCCTTGCGTTTTCGAACTTATCGCTTGGATTAAAAGCTTCTTCCCTCGTTGCTCCCGTAATTATATTCTTGTACTTAGTTCTTACAAATGCTGCACCTTTACCCGGCTTTACATGTTGAAAATCTAAAATTACGTAAGGTTCTCCATTGATTTCAAACGTTATACCTTTTCTAAAATCACCTGCTGTAAGCATATCCACTTCTCTCTTTCCAAAATTTTAATGTTAACACGATAATTATATCAAAAAAACAAAGTCTTGCAAATAGCTTTATACATCCATTAAGATTGTCAGTATTATTGGATTTCGCTGTGTTTTTTTGTAAATATACTTTCTAAGTTCATCTCGCACTGAGTTTTTAACATCGTTCCAATCGAGCCTTCTCGATACCAACTTAGATGATATTACATCATATGCAATTTTTTTCGCCTCATTTATGAGATCCTCGTTTTCCTTGACGTAAACAAACCCACGCGATAGTATCTCCGGACCTGCTACGACCTCTTTTGCTACCCGGTCAATAGATGCAGCAACCACAATTAACCCTGACTCCGAAAGCATTCTTCTATCCTTTAAAACAACACTTCCTACGTCACCAATTCCTAAACCGTCTACCAGTATATCTTCAGCACTTACTACTTTTTCGGTTTTAACCGCCCTATTTTTGTTTACGCTTAACTGATCTCCGTTTTCAAGTATGAATATATTGTTCTCCTTCATACCTAATGATTGAGCCAACTTGCCGTGTTCTCCCAAATGACGCGACTCTCCATGAACCGGCATAAAGAACTTCGGCTTAATAAGCGAATGCACGAGTTTTAACTCCTCTTGGCAAGCGTGGCCTGAAACGTGTATATCGGCTATATCGTTGTAGATGACATCTATTCCTTTTTTGTATAATTTATTTACTACGTTGAATACGCTCTTTTCGTTACCCGGCACAGGTGTTGACGATAATATTACCATGTCACCTTTTTTTAATTTTATATTTCGGTGCTCATCTTTTGCCATTCTAGTTAACGCCGACATAGGTTCGCCTTGACTGCCTGTAGTTATGATTACCATTTTTTCATCCGGAATGTTCTTAGATTGATTTAACTCTACGTACGCACCTTTTGCAACGTTTAGATAGCCTAAATCCTGCGCCAACTTGAATACGTTTTCCATACTGCGCCCTGACATCGAAAATTTTCTGCCGTACTTTTGGGTAAGTTCTATAATCTTTTGCACTCTATGTACATTTGATGAGAACGTTGCAATTATTATTCTCTTTTTTGCTTGGGCAAAAATAGTGTCAAGCGCTTCGCCTACAAACTTCTCGGATTTTGTAAATCCCGGTCTTATAGCGTTTGTACTATCTGCAAGTAAAAGGTCTACACCTTGTTCGCCGAGTTCTGCAAACTTTTTTAGTTCAATCGGCTCTCCGTCTATAGGTGTATGATCTATCTTGAAATCTCCCGTATGAAATACAGTAGCTGCAGGTGTTGAAATATACAAGCTTATTGAGTCTGCAACAGAGTGTGTAGTCCTTATAGTCTCAACTTTAAAGTGACCTATCTTTATACTCTCACCTGCCGTTATAGTGTGTAAGTCTCCTGCTATATTTCTTTCCTTAAGTTTATTGTTTATAAGCCCTATGGTAAGTCTCGTACCGTATATGGGCATTTTAATTCTATTTAACAAGTACGGGAGCGCACCTATGTGATCCTCGTGACCATGCGTTATAACGGCTCCTACAACCTTTTCTGCATTTTCTATCAAATATGTGAAGTCAGGTATGACGACGTCGATTCCATACATTCCGTCTTCCGGGAATGACATTCCACAGTCAACTATCATGATTTGATTGTTGTACTCAAACGCTGTAAGATTCTTTCCTATCTCGTTCAATCCGCCTAAAGGTATTATCTTTAAATCTGAATGCGCATTTGATTTAGTTCGCTTAACCATATTCTTAAATGAAGCATTCCTGCTGTTATTTTTCTTCTTTACGTTTACTTGTTTCTTCTTTATATTATTATCCTTGTTTTTATTCTCTTTCATCTCTTTCCCTTGCTCTTTACTTATTTAACAACTATGTTCACAAGTCTATTAGGAACGGCGATTACTTTTATAACTTTTTTACCTTCTATAAGCTCACTAACCGTACCGTCTGCTAAGACTTCCTCAGATAGTTTTTCTCTCGAAATCCCATTCGTCACATTTAATTTAGCCTTGATTTTTCCGTTTAATTGAACGACTATCTCAACGGTGTCAAGCTCAAGTGCAGACTCGTCATATTTCGGCCACTCAACGTTCTGTATAGATGTTCTATTACCTAAACTTTCCCATAGTTCTTCTGAAATATGGGGTGCAAATGGCGATAACACCATTATGAGTTTATCTATTGAGTCCTTAAACAGCTCAAGGTTGATGTCTGGCAATTCCTTATACTTATATTGCTCATTTACAAGTTCCATAATTGAGCTAATTGCCGTATTAAAACTGAATTTACCGCCAACATCTTCCGTAACTTTTTTAATCGTCGCATTTAATGCATATTTTAACTTCTTATCTTTTTCTTCGTTACCACATTTACCATTGTCATCTTTGTTATCAACTACAGATGGCTTATTCGCATATTTTTCTATGTATTCATACACCAACCTATATACGCGATTTAGGAATCTATAACTTCCTTCTACCCCGGCGTCTGACCATTCGAGTTCTTTCTCAGGAGGTGCGGCAAATAACACGAATAGACGTGCAGTATCTGCCCCGTATTTTTCTATTATTTTGTCAGGGCTTACAACGTTCCCGAGAGATTTACTCATCTTCTTTCCGTCTTTATTTACCATTCCTTGAGTCAGCAAGTTGCTGAACGGCTCGTCTTTAGAAACCAGTCCCATATCGAATAGTGCCATTTGCAAAAATCTCGAATACATGAGATGAAGTATGGCATGCTCAACTCCGCCAATGTATTGATCGACGTTCATCCAATAATCGACTTTTTCTTTGGAAAAAGGCTCTTTTTTATTTTTTGGATCGCAATATCTTAAAAAATACCACGACGAATCTACGAATGTATCCATGGTATCTACTTCGCGTTTTGCATCGCCTCTGCATTTAGGGCACCTGCAAGACAAAAATGTCTTTGATGAGGCTATCGGTGATGCTCCAACTCCTGTGAATTCAACATCTTTAGGTAGTATAACCGGTAGATTTTCTTCGCTTTCCGGCACTAATCCACAACTTTCGCAGTAAATCATAGGTATAGGACAACCCCAGTATCTCTGGCGAGATATGAGCCAATCTCTCAACCTGAAATTCGTGGACTTGCGGCCAAATCCTTTACTTTGTATCCAATCTATAATCTTAACTACTGCTTCATCACTTTTAATTCCATTGAATTGTCCTGAATTGATAAGGCTACCTGTTGCGACGAAAGCCTGATTTAAATCATTTATATCAACTTCAGAATCTTGAGGGTCTACAACCGGTACGATATCTATATCGAATTTTTTGGCAAAATCAAAGTCTCTCTGATCGTGCGCAGGCACCGCCATTATTGCTCCCGTTCCGTATCCCATGAGAACGTAATCGGAAATGTATATAGGAATCTTCTTTTCGTTTGCGGGATTTACCGCATATTTGCCTATAAACACTCCTGTCTTATCACCTACCGTAGATGTGCGTTCAATATCGCTCATCTTATCTACATCGCTTCGATATTCCGATATCGCCTGTTCATATTCGCTATCTTTTACGAGCTCGCTTACCATAGGGTGCTCCGGCGCCAAAACCATATACGTAGCACCGAAAATCGTATCTGCACGAGTGGTGAAAACAGTTATCTTTTTATCTGTGCCTTCTATATTGAATTCTATTTCAGCACCTATGGATTTTCCTATCCAATTTTTTTGCATCAGCTTGACTTTATCAGGCCAGCCATCGAGCTTATCTAAATTATCAAGCAATCTGTCAGCGTAATCTGTAATCTTAAAATACCATTGCGATAGATTTTTCTTTCCTACTGTTGTATCGCACCGTTCACAGCAACCGTCTACGACTTGTTCATTGGCAAGTACCGTACTGCAACTCGGACACCAATTTACGGGATTTTCTTTCTTGTATACGAGACCTTTTTCATATAACTTGATAAATATCCATTGAGTCCACCTGTAATAATCCTCGTTACACGTTTGAATCTCCCTATTCCAGTCGTAAGCAAGTCCTAACCTTTTTAGCTGAGTTTCCATTTCGGCTATATTAGACCAAGTCCATTTGCTCGGCTCTGCACCGTGCTTAATTGCCGCATTTTCTGCAGGCAACCCGAAGGAATCGAATCCGATAGGGTGAAGCACATTGTATCCTTGTGATTTTTTTGTTCTTGCTATGACGTCTCCTATCGAATAATTTCTCACGTGACCCATATGAAGTTTGCCTGACGGATAGGGAAACATCTCAAGTACATAATACTTTTGCCTATCATCAACTTCCGTCATTTTAAACGAATCGTTATCCGACCATTTTTTCTGCCATTTCTTTTCTATCGAAGTAAAATCATAGTTAGGCTTCATTGTCGCATTCCTCCATGTCCAAAATGGTACAGTCAGCCCATATCTTTTCGACGCCGTATTTTTCTCTGAGTTCATCTAAAAAGATATTTACGATTATATCTCCTGCATCTATCAAAATCCAGCCTGAACCGCTTCTCCCTTCAATGCCTTTTATTTGAACTCCTTCTTTTTCGAGTCTATATTCAACTTCATCAGATAAAGCCTCAATTTGTCTATCGGTTCTCGCACTCGTCACCAACAAGAAATCAGCAAACGAAGATTTCTCAGCTATATCTATAAGTTTAATATCATTTGCTTTTTTACTTTGTAAAGCTTTAGCTGCGATCATCGCCATATCTTTGCTATTCATCTTTTGTCTCCTTTTCTAAATATCTTTTAGCTTCAATCGTATCTTCATCTATAAAAGCCGTTCCTATACTTCTTAAATAATCTACCGTATTAGATAGAACCATAAGAACCGCAGCATCTAAATTCGATTTTGATATTTTTCTAATTTTATCGACCTTATCGTACTCTCTTGCCGGTTCTATTGCATCAGCTAAAAACAGTATTTTTTCTATTATGGACATATCGGCACGTCCTGTAGTGTGAAATTTGACGGCGTTCAATATATCTTCATCATCTATCTCAAGTTCATGTTCCATAACATAGGCTGCTATTTTACTATGCGCCAAGTTCAAATTATCTATATACTTACTACCCAATTTAAACTTTCTAACGTAATAATTGCTCTCATATTTACTTATACCCCTGTACATGTCATGGCACGCTACAGCAATTCTAATCTTATTAAGTTCTCTATCTTTAAGCTTATATGCCTCTGCGATATCTAAAGCCGTTTCCATAACTCTTGAAGTGTGGAGTTTACGCTTATATGTCAATCTTTTTTCGGCAAAATCAAATATAAAGTCCCTGTTCATGGATATATCTTTCCACTCTTTCGTCAACGAGTCCCCTTATGGATTTACCGTTGCGAACATTATCTCTTATCTCGGTTGAACTTATCGGCGTAATCAATTTTTCAATTATATCTATCGAAGTTCCATACTTTGAGCTTATCATATCAACTTGTTTTTGAACTGCCGCTTTGTCATTAGTTGGCCTTAGACCTATGGCGAAAGAACACTCCGTTAGCAGTTCCTTTCCTTTGTGCCATTTTTCTATGCTCATAAGCGAGTCACTGCCCATTATGAATACTATTTCGCTACCGGTATATGTTTGCTTCATAGTAACTATTGTATCATAAGTGTATGATATGCCTTTTCTAATCATTTCATACTCCGATACCCCTATTCCGTCAATATCCTTCAATACGGAGTATATCATGCTTAATCTATCGTCTGATGAAGCCACTTTTCTATCAGTTTTAAACGGCTGAATATACGCCGGGATTAGTTTGACCTCATCTAACGACAGTTGTTCCTTAGCGTAAGTAGCAAGTTCAATATGACCTACATGTATCGGATCAAACGTTCCACCCAAAAAACCTATTTTTCGTTTTATGTTCAAACTTAAACCGCCGTTCATGTTACCATTATTTCTCCGAAACTATCTCTATCGAAAGCTCTTCGAGTTGTTCTTTTGATACTACTGACGGAGCTCCGCTTAGCAAGCACTGTGCCTTTTGATTCTTTGGAAAAGCGATTACGTTTCTAATATCAAGATCTCCTGAAAATAACATGACAAGCCTATCAACTCCGTAAGCTATACCACCATGAGGGGGGGCACCATACTTAAACGCATCGAGTAAGAATCCGAATTTTTCTTGAGCTTCCTGCTTCTCAAGTCCAAGTGCTTTAAACATCTTTTGTTGCAGTTCTTCTTCATATATTCTCAAACTTCCGCCACCGGCCTCATATCCGTTGATTACGAGATCGTATGCATCGGCTTTCACCCCTTCAGGATTTGATTCTATGAGATGTATATCTTCACTCTTAGGGTGTGTGAACGGATGGTGGCTTGCCGATAACTTGCCCGTTTCTTCGTCCTTCTCAAACATCGGGAAATCGGTAACCCAGAGTACTTCATATTCGCTGTCATTTAGTAACCCTAAGGTTCCTGCTATGTGGCGACGTAAAAATCCTAAAGCATCGAATACAGCTTTTGATTTGTCTGCAGCAATTAAAATCAAATCGTTCGATTTCGCTTCAAATTCAGATGCGATTTCTGAAAGCTTGGCCTGATTAAAAAACTTATTTACCGACGACTTATATTCTTCATCATTAACGCGAATCCAAACGAGTCCTTTAACGCCATATTGCTTTGCCAGTTCCGTTAATTTATCTATATCTTTTCTGCTAAATTTTTCTGATGCGTCTTTTATGCAGATTCCTCTAATATCTCCACCATTGGAAATTACATCTTCAAATACTTTAAATTCACTGCCTGAAACTATATCTTTGATATCGTGAAGCTCAAAGCCGAATCTCATGTCAGGTTTGTCAGATCCGTACTTCGTCATCGCTTCATCATACGTCATCCGCCTGAACGGAGCCTTAATCTCTATGCCTTTAAGTTCTTTAAACAGCCTCTGTATAAAGCCTTCCTGTACTTTTAAAAGCTCATCTTGGTCTACGAATGACATCTCAACGTCTATCTGTGTAAACTCAGGTTGCCTGTCCGCACGTAAATCTTCATCTCTAAAGCAACGTGCGATCTGTATGTATCTGTCGAATCCACTGCACATCAATATTTGTTTAAATATTTGTGGAGATTGAGGAAGCGCATAGAACAATCCCTCATTAACTCTGCTCGGGACGAGATAATCCCTTGCACCTTCAGGTGTAGCTTTGATTAAACAAGGTGTTTCTATGTCGGTAAATCCGTTTTCATAAAAATACTCACGTGTAACTCTACAGATATCATGGCGAAGTTTTAATATGCGTTGCATCTTAGCTTTTCGTAAATCTAAATATCTATACTTCAATCTCAAGTTATCGTCTACATTATCGTCATCTTTAATGTATATAGGAGGAGTTTCAGAGCGCGAATACAATACTAAATCAGATGCTACAACTTCTATATCTCCCGTTGCTATTTCCTTATTCTTTGAGCTGCGCTCTCTCACCTTTCCCGTGATTCCTATTACAAACTCACTCTTGAGTTCAGCTGCTATCTCAAATAACTCTTTTGACGTGCTATCATCGAATACGATTTGTACAATCCCTGTTTTATCTCTTAAGTCTACGAATATCAGAGATCCTAAACTCCTCTGTTTAGCAACCCAACCGTTAAGTGAAACTTCCTGTCCTATTTCAGATTCTCTTAGTGTGCCGCACATATGCGTTCTATGTATTAAATTAGCCATATTACCTCCTAAGCTTTAAGTTCCTTGAATAGTTCTTCGAAAGGAACGTCCTTTTGCGATGATTCGAGCATATTCTTAACTATTGCGCTGTTATGTTCAAGCTCATCGTCACCTATTATAACAGCATACTTGGCTCCTATTCTATGGGCGTACTTCAGTTGTCCTTTAATATTTCTTTCGTTTAAATCAACTTGAACAGCCATGCCCGATTTCCTATATTCAGTTGCCAACTTCAAGACAAACTCCTTAGCAGCTTCGCCCATACTAATCAAAACTACGTCAGGTACGCTTGGTTCTCCCGTACTTAAGTCAAGAGCATCTAAAAGCATTATAAGCCTCTCAACTCCAAGTCCGAACCCTACCCCCGGAGTATCATTTCCACCTATTTCTTTTACGAGGCCGTCATATCTGCCCCCTCCGCATACGGTTCCCTGAGAACCTAAACTGTTAGTTACAAATTCAAATGCCGTCTTAGTATAATAATCCAAACCTCTAACGATATTATGATCAATCACGAACGGTATGCCCATGACATTTAATATTCTCTGCAACTCTTCAAAAGCATTTGAACAGCTATCGCACAGATATTCTGATATCGGAGGAACAACGCTCGTTATTTCCTTGCACTTTTCAACTTTGCAATCTAAAATCCTCATCGGATTTCTCTTTATTCTGTCGTTACAGTCACCGCATAGACAGTCTTTCTTAGGCATCATCATATCTCTTATAGCATATTGATACTTTGCTCTACACTCAGGACAACCCACACTGTTTATCTTAAGTTCTAAATCAGAAATGCCGAATCCTCTTAAAAAATCATCAGCCAATGCTATTATTTCGGCATCTGCCATCATACTGTCAGTTCCAAAAATTTCTATACCCATTTGATGAAATTGTCTCAGTCTTCCCGCCTGTGGTTTTTCATATCTGAAGCATGGAGTAATGTATGAGTATTTAACGGGTTGAGTATTTGCATACTCCTTATTTTCAATATAAGCTCTAACTACAGGCGCCGTTCCCTCAGGTTTTAGTGTTATGCTTCTGTGGCTCCTATCTTCAAACGTATACATTTCCTTGCTAACTATATCTGTGCTTTCGCCAACTCCACGCGAAAACAAATCCGTATGCTCGAAAATCGGCGTTCTGATTTCTTTAAACCCATATCGATCACAAATAGCCCTAAACTTCCCTTCTACGAAATTCCATTTATATGATTGGGAAGGAAGTACATCTTGAGTTCCTCTTGGCGCTTTTATACTCATATCTAACACTCCTTATTATATAAAATACCTATCTTTTCTACTTATCATTTCTTCTATACGATCTATATACTGCTCGTAATTCGTTACATTTACAATTCTTTCAAGTCTATTTTCCGACGAATAGAACTTCTTTGATATACCTCCTGCTCCAAGTGCTATTACGGATTGATGTTCATCCATAACCCTTATGTTGTATATCCCTACTTTATCATCTGTGCAATAACCGATATTTTCTCCTGCGCCTGCCATATGTTTTTGGCGATACAAGTAATACGGCTTATACCCTTTAAGTTTTAAGCTTTCAAAAGCCGCCTTAGTCATTTCCTTAGTTACCGATGCCCTTTCATGATGATACTCAGGGCTATCTTCTCTCAACTTAGACGCTCGCTTAACGGCAAGCGAATGTACGGTTATATTGTCTGCACCAAGCGTTCTAACTTCCCCTAATGAACCCATAAAATCATCTATGTCCTCATCAGGGAGTCCTGCAATTAAATCGGCATTTATGCTTTTAAAGCCTATCATTTTCGCCTGTTCAAATGCCCTTCTTATATCATCGGCAGTATGAGATCTTCCTATGAGTTTAAGTGTCTTCTCCTTCATAGACTGAGGGTTTATACTTATCCTATCCACTCCATACTTCTTTATGATACCGAGATTATTTTCATCTATAGTATCAGGACGTCCGGCTTCAATCGCATATTCCTTTACAGAATTAACATCGAAACTTCGTGATACTTTTTCGAGCAAATCATCAAGTTGTTTATGATTTAGCGCAGTAGGCGTTCCTCCACCTATATATATGGATTCAGGATGATTCCCTAACCGTTCCAGCCTTGAAGCAACCCAATCGATTTCTATAAATAAGGCCTTGAGATATCTATCCATTTCATCACTCGAAACTTGATTAGATGCAAAAGAACAATAAGAGCATCTTGTCGGGCAAAACGGTATGCCTATATACAGGCTAACCGAATTTCCCTTCGGAATTCCACACGTTCGCATCTGATAAAGATACATATCTACAATCAAATTTGCCTTTTCGTGCGATAGCATGTATCTATTCGTTAAATGGTTTACAGTATCATTTTTATTGTTAAATTTATTATAAAGTTCCCCCGCCAGTTTTACAGGTCGTACTCCGGTCAAAATTCCCCAATCAGGAGAGTTCCCGGTTATATTTGATAGAATTACAAAAATTTCACGTTTAACATCATCTGTAATTCTGCTAAGTTTTTTATTTACTTCTACATCAAAATCCTGATTGACAGTGAATTCATATTCCGTCTTCGGAAGAAATTCATTTACCAACTCATCTATAAGGTTAAGCTTTTCGAATCCATGAACTTTAATCTTTAACAAAAGGATTATACCTCTTTTCAAATTGAACCGTAGTCGATTCCATATGTCCCGGATATATTACAGTGTCATTAGGCAAGGTGAAAATTTTCTGCTTTATAGAGTTTACAATCTCTTCAAAACTCCCACCATAAAAATCTGTTCTTCCTATGGACGCATTGAAAATAGTATCTCCGCTAAATAAAATACCGGGGATCAATATACACATTCCGCCCTTGGTATGACCCGGAGTATATATAAACTTAAGTTCCATATTCCCAACTGTCTTTGTATCTGAATCCGAAACATATATATCCGCTTCAAGTGTAATCGGTCTAAAAAACAATTCATTTGAAGCGTTTTTGGCAGGGTCTGTCAATAATTCTTTAGCCTTTTTATGTGCTATTATTTTCGTTTCCGGAAAGACTTTAAGCATTTCCTCTACTCCACCTATATGGTCTGCATGGCCGTGCGTTAGGATAATGTACTTAACGTATAAGTGTTTCGCTTTTATGAACTCTACCAATTGCTGGCTGTATCCACCGGGATCCACTATAAACGCTTCGTTTGAATCATCAAAAACGAGATACGTGTTCACGTCAATAGGTCCGGTCGTATATTGTTTTACATTTATACTTGATTTATCATTCATAATTTCATCTCTATCTATTAAAAATACAATAATCTAATCACGACTATGATCTTGCCCTGTAAACGTTTTCGACGCCCTCTATGCTTCTTAAGGTTCTGATCAATTTTTGCATCTGATGTGTACTCGATATGGAGACCGTTAAAATTATATTGACAGCACCGTCCTTAGGGCTCTTTGCGTTTACTCCCGATATATGGATATCCATATCTTCACATACTTTTGATATATCGGAAAACATTCTTCTTCTGTCAGAGGTGACCATGCATATATCCGCATCGTACGCCTTATTTTCCTTGACGTCTTCCCACTCTACAGCTATGCATCGATTTATGTCTTCTTCCTTTAGACTTTTCATATTGGTACAGTCTACTCTGTGAACCGATATTCCGCGTCCTTTTGTAATAAAGCCTATTATATTATCACCCGGTACCGGATTGCAGCAATGTGCCAACCTTATCATCAGGTTATCAGTACCTTTCACAATTACTCCCGGGTTTGAACCGTCATTTCGTTTATGAACCGATTTTACCTGCAATTCTGCTGATATGATTTCCTTTGCCTTCTGTTCTTCTCGTATATGAACAAGGGTTTTGTCGTCATCTATATTCTTGAACAAAACACCTGCAAATTTGGTCATAAGAGAAGTATTTCTTGGAAGCTGAGCATATATCTCATCAACGTTATGAAACTCATTCAATATCTTTACCGCTTTATTTACATTCGAAGTTCTCATTACGGCAGATACGTCATAGCCTCTTTTTGCAATATACTTTTCAAGCAATTCTTTGCCTTTTAATATATCGCTCGGTTTCGACTGTTTTCTGAGAAACTGTCTTATCTTGATTTTTGCTGATGAACTTTTAACTATTTTGAGCCAATGTACGCTTGGTCCTGCTGAATTGGCAGACGTTATAATTTCAACTATATTTCCGTTTTTAAGCGGATAATCTATCGTGACCATCTTGCCGTCAACTTTTGCGCCAACGCATTTCTTGCCTATATCAGTATGTATTTTAAACGCGAAGTCAAGCGGCGTGGATCCTGCCGGTAAATCTATAACTTCGCCTTTTGGCGTAAATACGAAAACTTGGCTCGAAAACAAGTCCATTTTGAGCGTTTCCATAAATTCACGCGGGTCCTTCATCTCCTGTTGCCATTCGAGCGTTTGTCTTACCCAAGCCAGCTTTAGTTCATCACTGCTCTTATTCGAATCGGAGATACCTTCTTTATATTTCCAATGTGCAGCTATACCGTATTCAGCGACGCGATGCATCTCATAAGTTCTTATTTGAATTTCAAACGGTTCGCCTCTATCTCCTATCACCGTCGTATGAAGCGACTGATACATATTTGACTTCGGCATCGCTATGTAGTCTTTAAACCTGCCCGGTATTGGTTTCCACATGGTGTGAACTTGTCCAAGCGCGAAATAACAATCATGCACCGTCTCAACTATCAACCTTATTGCGGTCAAATCGAATATCTCGTCGAGTTGCTTGTTTTTAATTGTCATCTTCTTATATACGCTATACAGATGTTTTGATCTGCCTGATATATCATGCTTGACACCCATTTTTTCGAGCGCCCCGCTGATTCTAAGCATAGCATCATTTATCAACTTTTCGCGCTGACCACGTTTGTTTTCGACTTCTTTTTGGAGAGTCTCATACTCCATAGGGTGTAAATATTTCAGCGAAATATCCTCAAGTTCAAACTTGATCGTATAGATTCCGAGCCTGCTTGCAAGAGGTGCATAGATATCGAGAGTTTCATGAGCTTTTTCCAGCTGTTTTGACGGTGACCAATACTCCGCTGTTCTCATATTATGTAGCCTGTCTGCAAGTTTTATTATTAGTACGCGTATGTCCTTTGCCATGGCGAGAAACATCTTACGTAAGTTTTCCGCTTGAGCTTCCTCTTGAGAATCGAATTTTATATTTCCCAGCTTTGTTACGCCGTCGACTAAAAGAGCTACATCTTCACCAAAATCATCGATTAGCTCAGTTCTCGTATAGTCAGTATCTTCTACGACATCATGAAGCAGTCCTGCGACAAGCGTCTCTTCGTCCATTCCGAGCTGCGCCAATATAGTTGTCACAGCAATAGGATGTATTATATACGGTTCTCCGCTCTTTCGCATTTGACCTGAATGCAGTTCATAGGCCACATCGTAAGCTTTACCGACCACCTCCATATTATAATTCTCATTGTAGCTGAGAATTTTTTCTAAGAAGCTCTTTTTCATATTCATATTTATTCTTTTATCATATGTTTTATTTTTTCTGTGTAGCGCTTAAGTATTTTGATACTTTCTCTTTCTTGCTAATCTCATATAGAATTGGGCTGCATAGGAATATCGAAGAATACGTACCTACAAATACACCGATCATCAATGGTACTATAAACTCTCTTATGGATACCGATACCATTATCGTAAGAGGTATCATGCACAATAGAGTTGTAAGTGATGTCATGAAAGATCTCGTCATAGTTTGAGAAATACTCTTATCGATGTTATTCTCCAACCTTTCTTTCTTGTATAAGGTTCTATTCTCACGAATTCTATCAAATACTACTATAGTATCATTTATAGAATATCCGACTACCGTCAAAATCGCAGCGATAAAAGGATTGTTGATCGTTATGCCCAAAAGTCCATACATTGCAAGTGCCATAAGCACGTCGTGTATCAAGCCTGCTATCGAAGATACTCCATACTTCCAAGATTTAAACCTGAAAATTATGTATAGAAGCATTCCTATCGCAGCTATCAGAATCGATTTGAGAGCGTTCGTCTTAAGCTCATTTCCTACAGTAGGTCCAAATTCTTCCGATGCGAGAACATCATCTGTCGTAACACCGTATTTTGAACTTAATGTTTCTACGACTTCAGTTCTCTGAGCGTTATCGAGCGATTTTATCGTTTTAATTATTATCTGGTGACTTTCATCTCCTGCCAATACGATTGACGGATCTAAATCAAGCGGTGCAAGCTCGTTTGCTACTTCTGCCGTTTCAACCTTTTTGCCCATATCGATATTTATCATAGTTCCGCCTGTGAAGTCTATACCGTAATTAAATCCTCTTATCAAGCCTGTTCCAAGACCTATGATAATAATCACTGCACTTATTATATAAAATATTTTTCTTTTTCCTATCAGCTTGACATTTCCAAATGCATTTTTATTGAAAAATCCGAATAAGCCTGTTTCAAAGTACTTGTTTTTTCCGAACCTTTTGCTAGCAGCCAACAGTCCTATGAGGACTTGTGATACCAATATCGCCGTAAATAAACTCGTAATAATACCTATCATGAGCGTTATAGCAAATCCCTTGACCGTAGTAGAACCTATCTCGTAAAGTACAACCGCTGCTATTAGCGTTGTAATCTGAGCATCAAGCACCGTTACCACAGCATGTCTAAAGCCTTCCGAGACCGATACTCTAACTGATTTGCCATTTGAAAGTTCTTCTCTAATTCTGGAGAAAATGATTATATTTGCATCTACCGCCATACCTATCGACAGTATTAAGGCTGCGATTCCCGGAAGTGTAAGCACACTACCCATTCCAACCATTACCCACATTATAATCAATACGTATAACGCAAGCGCTATGTCAGCCATAAGACCAAGCAAGCTGTATACCAATATCATGAGTATAAATACCAATGCCAATCCTATTATTCCGGCTATTACGCTTTTATGCAATGCGTTCTCACCTATTGTCGCGGTTTGAACAGACGATGTTATCTCGTTTAATGATACAGGGAGAGCTCCGCCTCTTATGAGCGCTGCAATTCCTGAAGCTTCCTCAAGAGACATTCCGCCCGGTCTTGTAATTTCACAAGTGCTTAAATTGATCGTCTCACTTACCGTCGGATGAGTTATAATTTCGCTGTCGAGCATTATCATTATGGCGTTATTTTGTACACCTTCGTTAGTTGATACTATTGCTCCCGATGCAGCTTTAGTTGTTGCTTCTGTAAACTTTGCCGTTCCGTCTCCGGTGAATTCAAGCATTATCTTATAACCACCGTTATCTTGATCTGAAGCAAAACCGGCGTCCTTAACATCTTCGCCCCCTAAAACTTCCGTTCCGTCCGCAAGCAAAAACTTTAATTGAGCCGTTTGTCCTATCTGATCTATTGCCTGTTCAGCATTTTCAACTCCCGGCATTTCTATTCTGATGCGCTTATCTCCTTCCAAAGATACCGTTGCCTCAGAAAGTCCCATTGCGTTTACACGTTTATCGAGGACTGCCCTCGTTTGCTCCATCGTAGCTTCAAGTTCCTGCCCTGTAAGTTCAGTGTCCGCTTCCATAACTACGTACACTCCACCGTTAATATCAAGACCAAATTTCATCATATCTTGAATCGGCTTTATTTGACCTGCTCCAAAGGCTGTTACGTACCATCCGAGCAACAATACGATCCCAATTAAGACCGCTAATAATTTTCTAATTTTTAAGTTCATGAATTCCTCCGTCAAAATAGCTATTATGTACACAAATCAACGCATATCATAACTATCATTGTACTACTTTTTAAAGCTCTCTTCAATATAAAATATCTCAAAAAATCAAAAAAGCCCCTGTAAAACAGGAGCTTTGATAACCTTTTACTCAGCTGTATCCTTTGTATCACCGTTATCGCTTTTCGTCTCGCTTAACTCGGCTTCCATAGACTCCGCAGACGATTTTTTCGTCAACCTTTTAGGTTTAGGTTTTGATGCAGGCACCTCTATATCAGATGAGTCACTACCCTTTGACGGCTGTGAACCCTTTTTCTCAACGGAGGAAACCGACCATTTTTTCATCTCAAACTTGGACTTATCAGCCCCTACTTGAATGACTAATGTATCTTCCTTAGTCTTGACAACCTTGCCGCAAATTCCACCTATCGTAACTATTTCATCACCTACAGATATATTGCTACGCATCTCTTTAATCTGCTTCTCTTTTTTCTTCTGTGGTCTTATTAACAGAAAATATACCAAACCTGCAAAGGCAATAAGTATCAGTATGTTTACCCACAATTGATTTCCAGTTCCACCGTTCATATAATATTCCTCCTAAAGCAATTCTTATGCCTAAATGGTGCCGGCGATGGGGGTCGAACCCATACGGTGTTGCCACCACGGGATTTTGAATCCCGCACGTCTGCCAATTCCATCACGCCGGCATATGCAACGTACTAAGTTTATGACATTACATATAAATTATGGTGCGGCCGACTGGATTTGAACCAGCACGGTTGCCCACACGCCCCTCAAACGTGCGCGTCTGCCTATTCCGCCACGGCCGCATAACTCGTTATGAACTACAATTCAATATGTTATCACAGTTATTTCAAAATGCAAGTATTTTTTCCATCACTTTCCGAATTTACCGCTACTTTTGTGTAATTATCCTTTTAATCGTTTTCTTCTCTAAAAACACGCTTTTGCCATTTCCAAGTGTACAATCCCCTATATGGATTGTAGTACGCAGGATTGATTTCATATTCTAAAGTTTGTAGTGATAAGAAGTAATAATTTATATAACAAACCGGCATATAAACCATATTCTCGTTGAGCATTGACTTAATCCCTTTGAAAATCTCAATTTGCTCATCATGAGTATGTGTTTTTTCAAGTTCTTTTATGCTTGATAATAGCGACTCATCGCGGAGATTTATATAATTCGATGTTCCAAATAGTTCAGCTAAGTTAAACTGCTTATCTACTTTAAGCCCTGCAAAATACATATCGAAATTCCCCTTAGAAAGTCGTTCGTTGTACTCATCATTTGACAGTTTAATCACATTAACTTCAATACCGACAGATACGAGTTCATCAGCTATACTCTGTGCGGCTTCTGTTCTACGTGTATTATTAGATTTAACTATCAAGTCTAACGTCACTTTATCGCCTTGCTGATTTTCTATGAATCCGTCTCCATCACTATCGCTTAAACCTAATTCACTTAAATTTTCCGTTGCTTCTTTAGGTTCATAGGATATTCCGTCTTGAACATCGGCACTCAAAAATCCCGGATAATATATGGAATCAGAAATCGTAGCACTTCCTCCATAATCTTCACTTAATATTTTTTCAAAATCTATCGCCATGGAAATAGCTTTTCTGAACTGAACCTCTTTTACTAACGGTGAATTCAGGTTGAATCCAATAAATTCAAGTTCTGACGATGGCATACTCAGACAGTTGAAACCCTTATCCTCTGCAATTAAATCAGAACTTGCAGATCGATTTAGATATCCGATTACACCGTCCATGCTCATAAGACCCGGTATCCTACCCTTGTCTTTTAAAAAAGAAATTTCTACCGTAGTATCTGATACTCCCTGATGATAGTACTCATTAGGGAGTAACTGTATGCCTTGTCCTTTAACGTACTCTCCATATGAATACGGTCCACTGCCGATAGCAAACTGCTGTGATTCGTCATATTCGGACACTGAAATTAGTGGAAAAGTTAAATTATCGAGCGAAGCATCACTTGGAGATTTGAAATATATAGTTGCCGTCTTCTTTTCATCTATTACGACGTTTTCTATCTTCGAAACGTAATGGTAATAGGGACTTGATGCCCCTACGTTTTGTATATGCTCAACCGTATCCTGAATATCGTATGCATCTACTACGGAACCGTCTGAAAAATATACATCATCTCTTATTGTAACCGTCACTACACCGTTATCTGAATCCGTAGAATATGAAAGAACCATATCTTCCTGTATGTTTAGAGTATCATCGAGTTTAAAAAGACTCCCATAAACCAAATCGTTAATATAATATACGTCCTCATCATCAGATGACAGGACATTGAATGACTTCGGTTCATACATCGCAATATATATGGTATCACAGGCTTCCAATTGAACTTCCGGGGCAACAATAACGCTTGAATCGTTATCTTTCCCTTGGAATATAACAATAGTAGCTATAATCCCAGAAATTACGGCGATAGCAACTATAATAAAATTTATGTTCTTTTGAAAAAAAGTTAAAGTTATTTTATGCTTTCCGCTTTTATTATCCTTTTGATATTTCAACATATTTACTCAACAATCCCTCTATTTTCAAGTATAGAGCTTCCAAGCTTGAACTATTATCAATCACTTCATCGGACATGCGTTTCTTATCTTCTTGCAACATCTGATTTTTAATTCTCGCCAATACCTCTTCAGGCGTAACGCCATCGCGAGCCGAAACACGTTTTATTCTAATATCTTCATTCGCATCTATGAGCCATATGAAATCAAATAAATCCCTGCACCCGGTTTCAAATAGAAGCGGAACATCGAAGAATGCAATCCCCGGACCTTTCTTTTCGCGAATCGCATCTCTTTCTTTAATTAAAATTTGAACGACCTTTTGCGTCACTATAGCATTAAGCTTGCCGACACCTTCCTCGTCTTTAAACGCAATTTCCGCAAGCATTTTTCTGTCAAGTGTTCCATCACTTTTAATCACAGATTCCCCGAATGCGCCCGATATTTCATCTAATATAGGGTTGCCCTTTCTTGTGATGTCCTTTGATATTCTATCAGCATCTACAACGCTGTACCCTCTCATTTTAATGTATTCGGAAGCCGTGGATTTTCCACTGCCGATACCGCCTGTTAATCCTATACATATCATAATATAACAGTTCCTCGCTTGAATTACTTCAGTTCATACCAGCTACTACCCTGATGAAGTTCGCTTTCAAGTTCAACCTTAAGAGACATTGCCGATTCCATTGATTTGACTAAGAGCTTAGATACCTCTTCCAATTCATTCTTTGGGACATCAACTATGAGTTCATCGTGAACCTGTAATATAAGTTTACTTTTAAATCTGCCGGAGCGAAGTTTATTGTATACCTCTATCATGGCTTTCTTGATTATATCCGCGGCGCTTCCCTGAATAGGAGTATTCATCGCAAGTCGCTCTCCTGCATTTCTCATCATCTTATTCGATGCATTTATTTCATGTATATATCGTCTTCTTCCCGTTATCGTTTGAGTATATCCGTTTTTCCTACACAGTTCAACTTGCTCATCCATATATGCTTTTACCTTCGGGTGTTTATTGAAGTAGTCATTTATGTAGCTTTCAGCGTTTTTAAGAGATATATGCAGTTCTTCTGAAAGGCCAAAAGAACTCATACCATATATAACACCGAAATTTACGGCCTTCGCACGACTTCTTTCGAGGTCGGTCACTTTGTCATATTCAACATCAAATACCCTCGATGCAGTCATTCTATGGATATCGGCATTATTCTTAAACGCATTTATCAAATTATTATCGCCTGAAAGGTGTGCCAAAACGCGAAGCTCAATCTGTGAATAATCAGCTCCGATTAAAACGTTATCTTGAGTGCGTGGAATAAATGCTTTCCTTATTAAACGTCCATTTTCACTTCTGATAGGTATATTTTGCAGATTAGGTGCAGTGCATGAAATTCTACCCGTAGCCGTTACCGTTTGATTAAAATGCGTTCTAATACTATTATCACTTCCTATTAGAGGATACAATCCGTCCACGTAAGTTGATTTTAATTTTGACAAGTTACGATACTCTAACACTTTATTTATAATCGAATGTTTTTTTGATAATTTATTTAGAACTTCAGCGTTTGTACTATATCCCGTTTTTGTCTTCTTAACCGGAGGTAATTCTAATTTTTTAAATAATACTTCTGATAATTGTGCAGGAGAGTTTATGTTAAACTCCATGCCTGCATCGTCATATATCAATTTTGTAATCTCATTGATTTGAATACTCAATTCTTCACTAAATGAATTCAATCTGTTTTGATCAACCTTGAAACCGACGCTTTCCATATCTGCCAAGACTGCAATCAAAGGCAACTCTATATCATAATACAGGCTTTTAAAATCACTATCATTTATCATAGTTTCCAAATGCTTTTTCAAATGATATACCGCCATACAGGCTCGCTTGCATTCTTTCAAATTGCGTTCATCTTCATCTGTAAACATGGAAATTTGCATTTGCTTATCGTCATCTGACTCTATTTCCATGTGAAAATGTTCAAGCATTAAAGTTTTAAGCGTATAGTTGGATCTCGACGGATCAATTATGTATTGAGCTAATGCCGTATCGAATGAGAGGTTTAAGTCATCAAGTCCTAAGCACTTTACTACATAACAAGTTTCAACGAGATCATGACCGCTAATTTTAAGACTTTTAGTTTCTATTAAATCAAATAAATTTTTAATCAGTTCATCGCTTTTGGAGGCGAAATAAAATACGCCTTTATGTAGAATCGAACAAGCGCTAACTGTAGGCTTATTCAAATGCGAAAAATCCGAAATGATTTTTATGACTATATCATCTCCATTATCTATACTTTCAAGTTTCGCCAAATCGCCTATTGAGTTTAACAGTACCGTCGTTTGAGGCTCCAGCTGTACTTCGTCTTTATCGTTTTTGCTCACATGCATTTTCTTAAGAAAAGAATTGAATTCTAATTCTGCATATATATCTATCAGCCTTTTTTCGTCAGCTTCAACCGATTTAAATGATGATACATCAAAATCTATAGGTACTCTTGTGTTTATCGTCGCCAGCTTTTTACTCATCAAAGCAAGCTGTGCATTTTCTTCAATCTTTTTTTGGAGTTTTTCATTTTTAATTTCATCAATATTGACAAGCATGTTTTGTATGCTGCCAAATTGAGCTATTAAAGCTTTTCCCGTTTTTTCACCTACGCCGGGGACCCCTGGGATATTGTCTGATTTATCGCCCATAAGACCTTTTAAGTCGATGAATTGTTCAGGCGTCATGCCATATACTTCTTTCATCTTATCCTCATCGTAGAGGTCGAATTCACTTATTCCTTTTCTCGTCAGGAGAATTTGAGCATTTTGTGTTGCAAGTTGCAGAGCGTCCTTATCACCTGTAATTATAAGAGGTTTAAGTCCCTGTTCTTCTGCGGAACGCGCTACCGTACCGATTATATCATCGGCTTCAAACCCCTCAATTTCTAAATTGGCGATATTCATGGCGTCCATTATTTCTTTCGTCAATGGAATTTGCATTGCAAGTTCAGGAGGCATCTTTTTTCTACCGGCTTTATATTCCTTATATTCTTTATGCCTGAATGTAGGTGCCTTCTTATCCCATGCAACAGCGATATATTCAGGAGAATAATCGTATTTTATTTTATTAAGCATATTTAGAAATCCGTAAACACCTTGTGTGTATACGCCTTTTGAAGTTATCATGGGATTTCTCATAGCATAATACGCTCTATTTATTAGACTGTTACCGTCTATTATTACTATGCGTCCGTTCATGTTTCTACCTCTTAATATCACTGTTTACTATCATTGTGTATTCCCAGTAAATCATAGTCAAATGAATCGACTATGTCGACTTGTACTATGTCTCCTATTTTAAGAGTCTTGTCAGAAGAAAAAATAACTCCGTTATCTATTTCCAGTGCATCGTATCTCGTTCTTCCTATATATGACCCTTCTTCATCTATATCGTCTATTATAACTTCAAGCGTCTTTCCTACCATTTGTGAATTGTTCTCAGCTGATATCATCATCTGTTTTCTCATTATGGAATCCAGTCTCTCCTGCTTTATATCATCATCAATCTGGTCTTCCATGCTAAAAGCCGCCGTTCCTTCTTCATTTGAATATGCAAAAACTCCAAGTCTATCAAACTTTAACGACTTGACCATATCTTCAAGTTTCTCAAAATCACTTTGAGTTTCGCCCGGGAATCCTACTATTAGAGTAGTCCGTATACATATATCCGGCATTGCACTCCTTAGCTTTTGAATTGTATTTTTAATCGAATTATAATTAGAATGTCTTTTCATTCTTCTAAGAACTTCGTCCGATGCATGTTGCAGAGGTATATCGATATAATTACAGATTTTTTCTTCCGAAGCCATCGTTTCAATGAGTTCTTCCGTAATCCTTTCATCATAGCAGTACATCAGCCTTATCCATCTTATCTTTTCTATTTTACATAGTTCACGCAATAGCTCAGGCAGTTTTTGCTTGCCGTATAAATCTATTCCGTAATAAGTGACATCTTGTGCTATGAGAACTACCTCCTTACACCCTGAATCCGCCAAATGACGTGCTTCTTCTATTATTTCTGCCATCGGTTTACTTCTATATTTTCCGCGTATTTTAGGTATTATGCAATAAGTACAAGTATTATTACAGCCTTCCGCTATCTTTATCGTCGCGGTATATGGATTATCTGCCAATTTCCTGAAATTATAATTCAAAGATGCGTTTTCATAACCGCTTACACACTTTAGTCTTTCATCTAAGTTTTCCAGAATGTCGGCTATTTTGCTATAATCATTAACTCCGATTATCGCATCAGCCTCGCCAAGCTCTTGAAATAACTCATCTGAATAACGTTGAGCTAAACAGCCCGATACTACTAATTTTGCACCTTTCTTCTTTTGCCCGTACATATCGAATATATGATCTATCGATTCCTTCTTTGCATCTTCAAGAAATCCACAAGTATTTACTATTATAAAATCAGCGTCTGCTGCATATAACGTTATATCATATCCATTGGCTTCAAGAATGCCTGCCACATGCTCGCTATCGTTAAAGTTTTTGGGACACCCAACCGTATCTATATAAACTTTACCCTTCACTTAATTCTCCTTCTTGTTCAGGTGGCAAATCAGTATTGATATCTGCATTTGAAATCAATACTTGCCGAGGTCTGCTTCCATCTTGAGGCCCTACTATACCTCGTTTTTCCATTTCATCTATCATTCTCGCAGCGCGATTATAGCCTATTCTAAAACGCCTTTGAAGCATGGAAACCGAAGCGTGACCCGTTGAAACTATAAATTCAACCGCATCTTGCATGAATTCATCGTCATCATTAGCTTTGATATTTTCACCTCCGGCTTGTGCATTATTTGAAGACTCAATTGACGATATTACTTCATCCGAATATTCAACTTCCTCGCACTGTTGTTTATAGAAATCGATTACAGACAATACTTCCTGATCGGAAACGAAACAGCCCTGTACCCTCGTAGGGCTACCGGCTCCTATAGGATTAAAAAGCATATCTCCCTTACCGACGAGATTTTCAGCACCACCGACATCTAAAATCGTTCTCGAATCATACTGTGATGAAACTGCAAATGCTATTCGAGACGGTATATTAGCTTTGATTACGCCCGTAATTATATCCACCGACGGTCTCTGCGTGGCGACGATTAAATGCATACCTGCTGCTCTTGCAAGTTGCGCTAAACGACATATAGATTCTTCGACCTGTTTAGGAGCTGCCATCATCAAATCCGCAAGTTCATCTATTATTATTACGATTTGCGGCATGATATCTTCTCGATTTCCTGTTCTTTTCATTTGAGCATTGTAAGTTTCTAAATTTCTTACATTTGCGTCGGCAAACTTCTTATATCTGCTCGTCATTTCTGCAACTGCCCAGTTTAGAGCTGCGGCTGCCTTGCCGGCTTCCGTTACAACGGGTATGAGAAGATGAGGTATACCGTTATAATTTCCAAGTTCAACAACTTTCGGGTCTATTAAGACGAGTTTCACTTCATCGGGATCGGCTTTATACATTAAACTCATAATTATAGAGTTAATGCAAACGCTCTTTCCTGAGCCTGTTGATCCGGCGATTAAAAGGTGTGGCATATCCTTTAGATTACCCATTATGGCTTTCCCCGAAATATCGCGTCCTACGGCAAATGAAATCTTAGATTTTGACTTTTTAAACTCTGTGCTTTCTATGAGTTCTCTAAGAACGACCGTAGTAACATCATCATTTTCTATCTCTATTCCAACAGCATCTTTACCTGGAATAGGCGCTTCAATTCTAAGACTTCTCGCTCTCAGTTTCAAAGCGATATCGCTACTTAAATTAACGATTCTATTTACCCTGACTCCTGGATCAGGTTGAATTTCGTACCTCGTTACGGCAGGCCCTTGTGTTACATCGGTAACCTTTGCTCCAACGTTAAAACTTACAAGAGTCTCTTCTAAAATCTTTGCCCGCGCATTTAATTTCACGCTTGAATTCGATTGAGCGTTAGTTTTTATCGATTTTTTAAGCAAGGAAATAGGCGGTTTTTTGTATCTGTACGACTTGGCATTATCATTAAAATCCTGGGGTTCAAGCATAGCCTGCTCGGCTGCTTTTTTAGTAAGCACTGAACTCTTTTCTTTTCTACTCGGGGTAATTATTGGCATATCCTTCGGTTCAACATCATAACCTAAGCCAAATCCATCACGCTGTTTCCTCGGTTCTTCCAAACCGAAACCTGTCACCTTGGAATCGTCATCCCTATTCAAGTCAACCTCCATTATGTCCGTATCGCTTTGAGAAGTCACTCCATTTGTATATATTTTAGAATCAATCATCGAAATAGATTTAGCGTCAGCACCTCGATTATTTTCTTCAAACTGTACAGCTTTAAACTCTTCTTTTTTCTTAATGCGTTCGAGCTTTAACTTTCTTTCCTCTTCAAGAGATTTTAACTTTAATTTCGCTTCACGCTCCTTCATTGCGATTTCTTCTTTTTCTGCTCTTCTCTGTTCTATTTCAATTTTACGTGAAGCCCTTTTAGACGCAATATCGGCTCTTTTTTCGGATATAACATCAATCCCTGATGAAAGAGGTTTATTTATCATCAATATTAGGCTGACGAGTGCTACCGAGATAGATACTGCATATAGCCCTACTTTGCCTATGTATTTTACCAATAGCATTCCTAAGCTCATTCCAAATAATCCTCCACCTTCAAGGGTTACACCCTTTTGATAAAAAAGAGGAAAGTTAAAAGATATATTTTCAGAGGTTATGAAGCGCGCAGAATTCATCAAACATACCATCAATATCAATATAAATCCAAGCAATATAGTCCACTCGGATATGTGCATCATTTTATTTAGAAGGAGCAAAACCCCTATTATCAATAAGTAAAACGGTAAAATAAGTGCGACAAAACCGAGGATTCCCCTTGAAAAATCTCCGATTACATTTCCTATATATCCCGCCGCATGAAAATTTACGGCTACGAACATAAATACCGCAAGCGCTACGAGAACAACACCCCAAATGTTATCTATTACATCTTGATTCCTTCTGGATTTAACTTTATTTTTCTTTGAATACTTCGATTGTTTTTTCTTTGAGTTCGCCAATTAGTTCATCTCCATTTCCTTGTAAATCCCTTTACCTATACATCGTATTATTTTACCATAAATTCTAAAACATAAAAAGAGATTACTGCAAAGAGCAGTAATCTCAATTCATTCGTTTAGATAATAGCTTCTACTCTGCAGAAACTATTTCTTTACCGTCATAATAGTTGCAATTTGGGCAAACTCTATGAGGCAACTTAGGCTCATTACACTTTGGGCACGTAGAAAGTCCCGGTAATTTTTTCTTCATATTTGGAGCTCTTCTGCTATCTCTCTTAGCCTTAGATGTTTTTCGTTTTGGAACTGCCATCTTTACACCTCCTCGTCAAGATTGTATATATAAATATATAAATAAAGTATTTTACAACAACCACTAAAGTATACATTTACGCATAAACGTTGTCAAGGATTACTTTTAGAGTTTTTCAGTAAGCCTTAAAGTATCTCTTGCAATCATCAATTCCTCATTTGTAGGTATCAATAGTAGTTTTACACTTGAATCATCTGATGATATGACGGTTTCTTGCCCTCTTACTCTATTTTTAAACGGATCAAGTCTTATTCCGAGATTATCTAAATCGCTACATATGTATTCGCGCATGCTGATATCATTTTCCCCTACTCCTGCGGTAAATACGATTGCATCTACGCCATTCATCTGAGCCATATATGCACCTATATAAAACTTTACTTTCTGCGCAAATATTCTAAGCGCAAGTTCCGCTCTTTCATTTCCTTCTTCTACTGCGGTCTCAAGATCTCTAAAATCACTCGATACACCTGAAATTCCCAAAACACCGGACTTCTTGTTGAGCATATTGTTTACATCGGCATCGGAGAGCTGTTCCTTTTCCTTTATATACGTTACGATAGCCGGATCTATATCTCCACAACGAGTACCCATTACAAGGCCTTCAAGCGGTGTGAAACCCATAGAAGTATTTAGGCACTTGCCATTTTTGATAGCCGTAACTGAAGCTCCATTTCCAAGGTGGCAAGTTATTATATTCAAATCCTGCAAACTTTTCCCAAGAATAGTAGCTGCTTTTTCTGCGACGTATTTGTGAGATGTTCCGTGGAATCCATATCTTCTAACGCCATATTTTTCATAGTACTCATATGGTAAAGCGTAAGTATATGAGATTTCAGGCATAGTCTGATGAAAAGCCGTATCAAAAACCGCAACCATAGGAGTTTCAGGCATCAATTCCTTGCAGGCTGCTATTCCAAGTAAATTTGGAGGATTATGAAGAGGTGCAAGCTCAATGCATTCTTCAAGTGCTTTTATGACTTCGTCATCTATGATTACAGAATCCGCATACTTTTCGCCGGCATGCACAACTCTATGTCCAACCGCTTTAAGTTCTGACATATCCGATATTACTCCATGACTATCATCTTGAATCGCTTCTAAAACGTGTGCGATCGCTTCTTTATGATCTTTCATCGGTACCGTCTTAACGAACTTGTCCATTCCAATCTTTGAGTGATTGATAACCGAACCACTTATCCCGATTCTTTCAACTAACCCTTTAGCCAGAAGCGTCTCATTTGTCATATCAAGCACTTGATACTTAAGCGACGAACTTCCACAATTGATAACTAATACTTTCATTACCTTCCTCCTAATTCATGTCTTTTTTATTATTTATAACTATCGGTTTCTTTACGTAATCGCTTTCTTTATACATATCGCAGTTTGAAACTATGTTGTATAAATCACTCGCCCTTATATCAACTGCAAGCGTCTCCGTTATTTCTACATTATGCGAAATTGCCTTGCTGTGGGAATCCACAAACTGCAAGGTGTTTTTATCTTCATCTTTAACATTCCTAATAAAGTTAGACCCCTTTTCATTAAATGCTAAAACATTGATATATGGTGTTGCCTCAGCTACAGTTTTTCTGTCTATTCCCAAAACGGTTTGCGTAAGCAACCGGCTTATTCGTGTATATGTATACCGCTTTGATTTTACGCGTTCAATAAGCTCCTCTTTATCTTTTGCAAATCTAATCTCATTTTTCAATTTATTACCGAGTCCCTCACCGGCAGATGATATTTCTTCCAGTTCCGAAGGAAGGCTCGATATTATTTTATAGCGAAGAATATCGAAAAATCTCTCTTCCATGTCTAAAATTCGCTTCTGCTCGTTATCATCCGTCATTAACTTTTCACGTATCCTTGTAGCAGACTCGTGATAACCGGAATCACTACGCTTTACTGTTATAGGTACAAGGCTTTTAGATGCCATTATGTATTCCAACCCCAGAACGTTGTTAGGCATAGACAAAACATTCCTATCTATACTTTTTCCATATAAATCTATTACGGCTTGCCGTGCAACCGGATACGATATTCCTTCCTTGAGAAGCTTCAATATGCTGTCAGCATTTTCAAGTTCAACCCTTTTAATGACATTAGCCGCTTCAAGAAGTTTTTCTATATCACCGGATTCACTTCCAAATGCCAAAAAATTTATACCGCCTATTCCCTCTAAAATAGAAATTGCGCCTTTGGCAAAAATTCTTGCACTGGAGCACGCATAAACCGCAGGCAGTTCTAATACGAGGTCAACACCTGACTCCACCGCTTTCATAGCGCGTTTATGTTTATCATAGATTGCCAAATTACCTCGTTGTAAGAAGTTTCCGCCCATGACGGAAATCACAACGTCAGCATTAAGTTTTAGCTTCACCTGCTCTATCAGATATTTATGCCCGCTATGAAAAGGATTAAATTCTGAAACTATACCTACGGCGTTCATTGTATATTACGCCTCATCCTCATCGTCACCTACAGGTATTTCGATTTCGTGTTCTTTGACTTCTTCATTTTGCGTTTCAGACGTTAGCTCTTGCAATTCATACAAATCACCTTCCACTTTAGATAAAATCGTTTCAAAGTGGTGATTCATATCATCATATAACGCAGCAAAGTACTTCGTATTTAGCTCTTCCACCTTATTTTTGAATTCACCGAGAACGTCGTCCATGTACATATACGTTCTAAGGCGCATCGACTTCGAATATTCGTCCGACCTTTTGTATATTTCGCCTGCAACTTCTGTAGCACGACTCGTAATGATATTTTCTTTTACCAACATATCAGCCTGGTTTTTCGCTCCCAATATGATTTTATCATACTCCTTGCGTGCAGATGACAGTATATTTTCTTTTTCTTCCTTTATCCACTTAGCTTGCTGTATGTCATCGGGCAAACTTTCTCTAATATCTTCTGCTAATTCAAGCAACTCGTTATAATCAAGCATTATCTTACTCGTTATAGGCAGCTTAGGTGCAGCTTTGACCATTTCTTCCATTTCATCCAATAACTCTAAAACCGTCATTTTGACCTCCTGATATCCGTAGAATCTATTTTATCTCTAATCGCATCTAAAATGCTTTCCGGTACTAAACCCTCGACACTTCCGCCCAGTGATACCACTTCCTTTATCATACTCGAACTTATAAACGAGAAATTAGGTGATGTCATCAAAAATACCGACTCCGTCTCCTTTGGAAAAAGTCTTGCATTCATCTGTGCCATCTGAATCTCATATTCAAAATCGGACGTTGCACGTAATCCTCTGACTACTGCATCAAATTCATTATCTCTCACGTATTTTGCAATCAAACCGCTAAATGAATCAACAGTAACATTATCTATATGGCTCGTTACTGTTTTAATCATATCTACTCTTTCGTGAACTGAAAAAATCGGTTTTTTATTCGGATTATGAATGACTGCTACTGTAAGTTGATCGAACATTTTAGAGGCTCTTTCAATTATATTAAGATGTCCATTTGTCATAGGATCAAATGAACCTGAATACAGCGCTTTCGTCATATACTCCCCTCCGCCTTATAAAACAGGGAAACTTGTATTTTCCCATAAGTCTTTTCTTTATATTTCTTTAATAACCCCACGCTTTCAGGTAGCGTTAGAGTCTTATCGTGTTCTGTAACTATTATACCCTCATCGCTCAATAAATCAAGTCTATCTATAGTTTCTAAGCATTTTAGATACACGTTTGAATTGTATGGAGGATCTATAAAAAACAGATCGTATTTAGAGTCAATTTTTCTTAACACTTTCATATAATCCGCCTCAACTATACGAAAATTTTCCTCTATTCCACAGGATTTTATATTTCTTCTTATGTATGAAATACTCTTTCTGTCGCTATCGCAGAACAAGCATTTTGTAGCCCCACGTGAAAGTGCTTCTATGCCTAAAGCACCTGTTCCGGCAAACAAATCGACACAACATGACTCAGGGATATCATTCATTATCATGCTGAAAATCGCTTCCTTTACCTTATCAGATGTCGGCCTTACGTCTTCGCCATGCGGCGCTTCTATTCTTTTCCCTTTAAATCTTCCCGCGATTACTCTCATTTAAACCTCCCTGACTGTTATATCTCATTATCCAATACCATTGATACGATATCAATGTTCACTAAAGGTCTATAGACACTTCATTTCCGAACATGTCCGATACCTTTTCTAAAATCCCCTTATTCTCATTCGCCGACAAAGACTTATCCGATTTTATCGTCGTTTTAGCCGCCTTTGTAGCCTGTTCAAGCACATCTATATTTTTCAAAAGCGAAATAGAATGAATTTCAGGCAATCCGTGCTGCCGATGACCGAATATTTCTCCGGGGCCTCTCAAATCCAAATCTTTTTCTGCTATCTCAAATCCATCATTACTTTTACACATTATCTCTATTCTGCTCGTAGAAACATCACCACCCGAATCAGAAATCAAAAAGCAATGAGAAGCATCTATACCTCGTCCCACTCTCCCTCTTAACTGATGAAGTTGCGCAAGCCCGAAACGCTCTGCACTTTCTATTATCATAACGGTTGCATTTGAAACATCTATTCCGACTTCAATTACTACTGTGGAAACCAAAATATCTATCTCCCCGTTGCTGAAGGATTTCATAACTTCATCTTTATAATCCTGCTTCATTGCACCGTGTAGAAGTGCCACTTTAAAGTCTCTAAATTTCGCTCTTACCTCTTCGTATAGGGAGGTTGCCGATATTGCGTCTATGGAATCCGAGTCTTCTATCAGAGGAGCTACTATGTAGGCTTGCCTTCCTTTTCTAATTTCTTCATGCATGAAATCATACGCTTCATTTCTGGCATCTCTATTTAAAGCTGTAGTGTGTACAGGCTTTCTACCTTTAGGCAAACTCTTTATCTGCGATATATCTAAATCACCATATACTATGACAGCCAGTGTTCTCGGTATTGGTGTAGCCGTCATTACAAGTATATTAGCTTCTTCAGCCTTTGACGAAAGTATTTTTCTCTGTTCAACTCCAAACCTATGTTGTTCATCTGTAATTACAAGTCCAAGCCTATTGAATTTGATATTATCTTGTAGCACAGCATGTGTTGCTATTACTATATCCACTTTACCATTTTCTATTTCAGATATAAGTTTATCTTTTTCACTTTTTTTCATAGCGCTTACGAGCAGCCCGACTTTTATACCGTATTTATTAAGTCCTGCAGCAAAGTTTTTAAGATGCTGACGTGCAAGAAGCTCCGTAGGTGCCATGATTACGCTCTGCCACCCGCAACTTGCAGCCGACAGCATTGCCATTTGGGCAATGACCGTTTTCCCCGAACCTACATCGCCCTGAAGTAATCTGTTCATCCTATAGTCAGAAGATATATCCGCTTTGATATCCGCCCAAGCTTTCAATTGATCGTCGGTGAGCTTGAAAGGCAGATTTTTAGCATATTCATCTCCTTTATCGCATGAAAACGAAGCTCCTTTTGATGAAAGCAAATTGTTATTTCTTATATACATAAGGCCTATCTCAAGTGCAAAAAATTCCTCAAATACAATTCTAAATTTAGCTGCTAAAGTTTTCTTGGCATCTTTTGCAAAGTGTATGTTTTCAAGTGCATACCGTATTGAAGAAAGCCTATATTCTTTAACTATATTCTCCGGTATCCATTCTGCCATATCGTCATATATTACAGATATTTCTTTCTGCAATCTTCTTAGTTCCGGCTGTGATATCCCCTTTATCGACGGATAAACGGGTATTATTCCGCGTATATCTTCTTTGCTATTTAAAACCGCAAACTTGGGATGCAGTATTTTGAATTTCCCGTTTTGTTCGGTCACCTTTCCAAAAAACGAATATTTGACTCCTACCTTAAATAATTTCTTTAAATATCCACTATTAAAAAAAAGCACCTCACAATCATCTTTTCCGTCATTTATTATAATCACAACAGGTGTTCTTTTTCTCTTTATATTATAAGTTCCTCTAACAGCCTTAACGTGAGCTTCTATTAGAACGGGCTTATCTTGTACTCCTGAACGTATATCGTATACACTTCTCCTATCCTCGTAGGAAACAGGAAGCAAATAAATCAAATCCTGAACAGTGATTATCCCGTTACTGTTCAATGCTTCCTTCTTTTTAGTCCCGATTCCTTTTAGTGTTTCGATACCATCACTTAGCTTCATACTTAAAAACGACCTCTACATCTCTTCTCGCGATATTTTTTGATTTTATGCCGGCAACGTTAATTAAGATTCTTAATTCGGAATTTCCACAAGCATCTACGACTTTATCAGCTAATCTGTCGGCAAACTCCTTACATATTTTTTTTATCGATATGCCAAACTTTACTACTATATAAAGAGATATTACAATCTCATTTTCCGCTTGTCCTATTTTCATAGATTGTAGTGCATCGGTTACCACTTTCCCTCTTTTTGTCGAAACCCAAACTATCCCGGAAAAGTTTTCTTCTTCCAAAACATCCTCTACTATCGATGCATATATATGGTCGGTAATAGTAATAGTACCGTATTTTGTTTTTTCTGATATAGGCAAAGATACATTCCCCCTCTTGCATTAACTTTAAATTCTTCTTATATATATTATATTTCAAATCGACAATTTTGAACATACTAAAAATCCGCGAAAGCCTAAACTCTCGCGGACTTTATGATTCTAATTAGATGGCGCGGTCAATTTTGCCCGATCTCATGCATCTCGTGCATACTTTAGCTTTTCTAACAGTACCGTTATCGTTAACTCTAACAGTTTGAATGTTTGCATTCCATTTTCTTCTCGTATGTCTCATGGAATGGGAAACATTGTTTCCGGAAACTTGTCCTTTTCCACAAATTTCACATCTTCTCGACATGTGCCGCACCTCCTCGCTATAAATATAATCCCGCATAAACAGGCATTTTTTCAACTTTAAATGCAATCCAAATACGAACCGCAAGCGTTATTATACCACACCATATTCTTATAGTACAAGTTATTTTTTGCTTTATCATAAACTTTTAGCTAATAACTCTATAAATCGCTCAAGTAAGCAGGATATAAAGCAATTCTATGTTCGTTGCAATTTTGACTTCGATGACTAATCTAAATTTCCATGATGCTTTCCGTTTAAAAAGTCAGACCTTAAAATGGATTTCAAATGTAAATCTAAATACTTTCCATTCTTTTTGCCTGCATTGCGCATAACTCCCTCATCTTGAAAGCCTAATTTTTTATATGTATGAGAAGCAATTTTATTTATTTTCAGGTGGTCTATAGTGACCCTCTCCATATGCATATTTATAAACGCATGCTCCAAAAGCCTCGCAAGAGCTTCTTGCGCATAACCCTGATTCCTATGTTTTTGATCTGCTATATATATCCACTTTATATCCATCGAGTCGGTTTTATCATCTATCTTGTCAACTATAATTCTGCCGATAGGTTCTCCGCTCGGTTTAAGAGTTATCGTTAACTGCATCTTGGTGTTGTCATGACCTCTATCGATAAACTCACGAACTATTTCTTCATAATCTCTACCATCATCAACGGCAAAACAAGCGCTAACTTCTTCCCTGTTTTCCCAATCTGCAAATAACTTGCAGTCTTCAAATTTCGTTTCTCTGATTATGAGTTTTTTCGTTTCCATTGCTCCCACTCCTTTGTTATGTTATCATTATAAAGTATTTTTATAACAATTGAAACCATATTTTTACCATATATTAGAGGATTATTATGTTTATGTATAAATCAAATAAAAAAAAGGCAATAATATCTTTAGTTTTAGTGTTTGTAATAATACTTTCTTCGCTTATGACATCGTGTAAGGATACATCAAGCGAAAACGTCGATATCGAAGCAGAAATCAAGCGTAAAGTAAACGCATATCGAACAGACCTCTTGGATTCATCTGAAACACTTTTAACGAATTACGATGTATCTAAATATCTCTTGGCTTGGGGTCAATCTAAAAATATAGACACCACTTTAGACTCAAACGAGAACGTCATTATGAACGTGCCGGCAGATGAAGATAGTAAAGATTCACATCCAATATTGATAATAGCAACTTTTGATGTGCTCACTTTTGAGAGTTCCTCACTTCCGCTTGCAGCCGGACTATACTTTGCAAAGAATCCTCAGAGTTCGGGTCCGACGACGGTAATCTTTACGCCGAAAAATTCTGGCACTCAAAATCTAATGTCATCTCTGGACTTGAATTTACTTTCAGCAGATACACGAATATTCTGCTTATCCGATGCAGAAACACCTCTTTGGTCACTAAATTCCGGCTTCCAAAATAAATTTGAATTTGAAAATGCGGTTGAATATACGCAACCCAAAGGTTTTATAGCTTACGAACTATCCATATCCGGATTGATAAGCTCAACGCCGGATTCAAATATATCTCAATATCCTAATCCAATAAAAGAATTCTCCAATTTACTTGCTTACTTTAAAGCAAATGCGATAATTTTTGAGCTTGCAAGTTTTAACGGAGGTCTATCCCCTTACGTTTATCCAAATGATGCGTCTATGACTATAGTTTTTAGTGAAGACTATAAACATAAAATCACATCTAAAATAGACAAAGTTATAGAAGATTGGAATGACAGGTACTCCGATGAATATCCAGATGCCGAATTTGAATATCATGAGATTGAAATCCCTGAAGCGGTTCTTACAAAGTCAAGCCTTGACGCATTTATAAACTCAATATACACCCTTTTCTATGGAGTTTATTATAAAAATACGGACGAATCCATAGAATCTATAACAAATATCGGTCAACTTACTCTCAACGAATCGAAATACATAATAACCGGAATTTCTAACAGCGTTGACAGCGAAACATTAAACGAAATAAAAAGTGACTACGAAATCATAGCTTCGCTTTCAAACATTTCATTTGTTATGACGCCGGAGAAAAGCGGTTGGGAATTCATGCCGGACGAAACTTCTACTTTCGAAGAAGATTTGATTAAGGCTTTTAAAGATTATTCCGGTGATAATTTAACCTTTAAAGACTGCGTGCAGTCAACCCCTGCAACGGAAATATCCAAGATAAATCCAAGCTGTCAAGTAGTAAATATTCTTTTTAGAGAAGATAAACTCGAAAAATATACGGGTTGCATAGCCACATATATACGTAATATCCATGCTGAACCGGAAGACGAAGAATAAGACACGCTACTAAAGCGTGCCTTATTCTTTTATCGTATTATTCGTGTATATGTAATCATAACCACCAGCTTAGCTGGTGGTTTGTTCTGCCCCTATAAGGGGTTCTTACCTGCTACATCTCAAGATGTGCCGAAAATTATACCAACCGCACTT
>PDWI01000453.1_pt1 | contig 92695 bp, 83 predicted proteins | sample 1430891 | NCBI WGS metagenome assembly PDWI01 (sample SAMN01162508, study PRJNA174530) | Oral metagenome, whole genome shotgun sequencing project. | biome: Marine environment; feature: Marine mammal; material: Swab sample of the gingival sulcus; isolation source: swab sample of gingival sulcus... | reverse complement strand
TAAGACGAAATTAAACGGAATGTCACCTGTTAAGTACAGATTACATTCCGCTTAAAATACTAAATAACTTGTGTCCGGATTTAGGGGTTCATATCATAATACATAACCTTTTTTTATTAAATTATATAAAACTATTAAATCTAGTTATACTAAATTTAAGCTATCATAGCAAGTAATTCTGAAACACCTATTCCAAAGAATGTTCCCGTAATAACACCTATAAGCGCCATTAACACTGCAACAGGAACTAATGATTGAGAGTAAGATGCTGCAAGAACAGGAGAAGATGCAACCCCCCCAATGTTTGCAAGTGAAGCTATACCACAAGTAAATAAATCTAGCTTAAATAATTTGCTTATTATAGCCATTAAAGTTCCATGTATTGCAAGTATTACAAATCCAGCTATTATATAAGTTGGAGCTTCAGTAAGTTCAGAAAACTTTGCACTTGATGCTATAATACCGATTAAAGTATATAGTAATACATTTGAAACTTCTGGAGAACCAGGTATTCTAGCAAGTGGAGTCATAGCAGCAATTATACCTAAAATAGTTGTTAAAATTATAGTCCAAGCTGTTCCGCCCATAAATGAAAATGCAGACATCTTAGCCATTTCTGAACCTAAAACTCCTGTTACTGCTGTAACTGCAAAACCAAGACCTAATAAAAAGAATATGTCTTGGAAAGTTATTTCTTTAGTTATTGTAGCAAATTTTGCTGTTAAACGCTCATTTAACTTATCTATGCTTGATGTATCTGCTTTAGTCCACTTATTAAACTTACCTGCAAATGGAACCAAGAATAATAAGAACATTATCCAAAGCGAATAATCTATAGAGTCTATAAGCAAAGTATATCCCATACCAGAACCTTTAAGTCCAATAGCTTGTTGAACGGCAACCATATTTTGAGTTCCACCTATCCAACTTCCTGCTAAAGCACCAAAAGTTTGTGGTGCATTCTCTGCAAGCCCGCCTTTAAAGATAGTAAATGAAACTATAAATCCTATAACTATAGTAGTTGTAGCAGCAAAGAAAGAAAGAATCATTCTAGGCCCAAGTTTTGCAATATCTCTAAGATCGGCTCTTAAAAGCATTAGAAAAATCATAGCAGGTAAAATTGAACTTTTAAGTATAGACCTTGCTCCAGATACACTTGGTTGACTCATATCCCAAACATTAAGTGAAGATAAAACCATAGCTCCAAAATAAATTATAACCAATGATGGTATATATTTAAAAAATGCTTTATCTTTATATTTTTTCTCCAAATATATTACAACTCCCGATAAAAATAGCAATAACGCTACAAAATGAAAACCATTAGTAATCATATAAAACCTCCCTATTTATAACCTAACCTTGAATTTTTTCACAAAATTCATAGTATTGTAACATAATATTTAAAAAAAATCAAAAAATAACCCATATAATTAAGTTTATTAATATTAACAGAATTTAATTATTTGTTTCGTTTGTTTCGATATTAAAATATTTTATAAAAATTATTGGCTTTCTTATATAATTTTATTTAAAAAAATTCCTAAAAAAATTTAAATTTATAAAAGTTTGTGTTAAACTATAAATAGATAAAATCAAATAATATATTATAAAAGGAGGCAATATGAATAAAATTTTATTAGGAAAAGGTAAAGAAAAAGTCTACTTAAATCTAAAAACATTAAATAGACACGGAATTATAGCAGGTGCTACTGGAACTGGTAAAACTGTAACACTAAAAGTAATAGCTGAAAACCTAGCAGAAAATGGTGTTCCCGTATTTTTATCAGACATAAAAGGCGATTTAGGTAGCGTAATTAAAGAAGGTCAAGCAAATGAAAAAATAGAAGAAAGAATAAATTTAATAGGAATAGATAACTTTGAATTTACTAAATTTCAAGCAAATTTTTTAGATGTTTTTGGAAAAACAGGTATAAATGTACGAACTACAATCTCGGAAATGGGACCTTTAATGCTAACTAGATTAATGGGATTAAATGATACACAATACGGAGTTTTAAATATAGCATTTGAAGTAGCAGACCAAAATGGATGGGAACTACACGATTTAAAAGATTTAAAATCTTTACTAAACTATGTAAAAGAAAATTCTAAAGAAATAAGCAAAGAATACGGTAACATTTCAAGTGCTAGCATAGGTGCAATATTAAGAAATATCTTAATTATTGAAAAACAAGGCGGAAACTACTTTTTTGGCAACCCTAAATTTGATATAAATGATTTATTAAACACTACACAAGACGGAAAAGGAATAATAAACATTTTAAATTCAAGCAAACTTATGCTTTCGCCACAACTTTATTCTACATTTTTGTTTTGGATGCTTTCTGAACTTTTTGAAAATTTACCAGAAGTTGGAGATTTAGAAAAACCAAAATTAGTATTTTTCTTTGATGAGGCGCACGTTTTATTTAATAACGATAATAAAATAGTATTAGAAAAAATGGAGCTTTTAGTTAGACTAATCCGCTCAAAAGGAGTAGGCATATTTTTTGTAACACAAAACCCTACAGATATTCCAAACAGTATATCATCACAACTTGGAACAAAAATACAACACGGACTTCGTGCTTTTTCACAAAAAGAACTAAAAAGTGTAAAAGCTATAGCGGAAACTTTTAGAACAGATGGTTTTGACATAGAAGAAGCCATAGTAAATCTTGGCGTAGGGGAGGCTATTGTTTCAACTTTATCCAATGAAGGAATACCTACTTTTGCAGACAAAGTTTTAATATGTCCACCAAGAAGTTTAATGGGTACAATAGATATTACAGAAGTTATGTACAATGTAAATCACAGCCCATTATATAGTAAATATAGCGAGTCTATAGATAGTTTTTCAGCTTACGAAGCGATAATGAAAAAAGAAAATGAAAAAGAAGAAGATATAGAAGAAAATACAAAAGAAGATGTTCAAAAAAATGAAGACAACGGCGGCTTTTTAAACGGTATATTTGGTAGAAGTTCAAAATCAAAACGTCGTAGCGATTCTCCAATAGATAGATTTACCAAAAATGTAATGTCTAGCGTTGGAAGAGAAGTAGGCAGACAAATCATAAGGGGAATTTTTGGCACAAAAAGAAGATAAAAAAGTAAAAAGACTTCAAAATAATTTTGAAGTCTTTTTACTTTAAAATCCCGATAATAAATTAAATAGCAGTATTTCAATATGACTACGCTCTTTACTAGCTTTAATTGCATCATTTACTAAAGGTATATGGTCAGTTATTATTCCGTCAACATCTGAATATATAAACTTATCTATTGAACTTTGCGTATTTACTGTCCAAACTATAGCCTTTTTCCCCGCATCGTGAATTTCATATATTTTTTCTTCAGTAGCCTCTCTCTCTTCCATTATAAGATAATCGCCCTTTAAATCTTTTAAATCGCCAACCGCAAAGAAATATAAAAAACCAGTCTTAATATTAGGATATTTTTTCTTTGTATATTTAATTATGTCGTAATCAAGAGAAAGTATTACACATTCATCTACCATATTTTTATTATTTATTATTTTTATAACGTCATCTACCATTTTAGTATTTGCGCTCTTTCCTTTTAACTCTACAAATACACCTACTCTGCCTTTTGACGCATCTAATATTTCCTCAAGTGTTGGGACTTCTTGAGGTGCAGATTTAGGATTAAATTCATTTTTCACTCTTAACTTTTTAATCTCTTTTAATGTCATTTCCATAGGCGTTTTATCTACACCACTAACTCTTTTAAAAGTCTTATCGTGATTTATTATATATTTATTGTCTTTTGTACGCTGAACGTCTATCTCTACAAAACTAGCCCCTCTATTATAAGCTCTAGTTACACCTTCAAGGGTATTTTCTGCTCCTAGATCTCCCCCTGCTCTATGTCCTATAACTTTAACATTTACTTTTGTTTTAAAAAGCGTTTCAAAATTCTTTTGCATATAAGTAGATATAAATAAGTTAAAAACTAATAATGTAATTACTAGGAAACCAAACATTATTTTTGTGCTAGATTTAAACTTTCCAACAACTATATTTTTATCAACATACAAATCATCTGTTTCAAAATTAATCTTAATTTCTTTATTTTCTTTTTTATTGTAAATATAAAATAGTTTAGTCAATATATGTATTGCAATCGGAATAGACATATACATTAAAAATACAATAAATTCAAATATCGAAATAAATAACCATATAAGTGTTGCATCATTTTCAAAATAAAATAAACTTATAATATAATCAAAAACTAAAAGTGATAAAACAAGTAAAAATACTGCACAAACACTAAAAACACCGTATTTAATCAACTTAACAAAATAATCTTTAATAAAATTTTTCCAATATTTTTTCATAAGAAGTCTTGAACTTTTTAAACTTTCTCTTAAACTTTTATTTTCTATTACAATAAAATGTATAGTAAAAATGTAAATAATACTAAGTATAAAAAGTAAAGTTAAAATAATCATATAAATAATTGTATATGAAGGAGTATTAAATATAACAGACGTTATAAATTTTGGTATTCGAAGTCTTTTAAATATACCTATGCTTATACTAAAATTTAATAATGGTAATATAAAAGAAATATATAGAACTAAAACAATTCCCAATGGCGAAAAAAATAATTTAACAGACTTTATACCCTTTTTTAATACGCTTAAAATACTAACCTTATATTTTTTTTCTTGCACTAGAGAACTTATTATTATTAAAGAATTAATATCAAGTCCAATTATAAATATAAGCACAACTATACCAAACAATATTAAAGGTACGCCATAAATACTCATAAAAAATTCTATATAATCGCCACTAGATATATTATTTCTACCACTTAACTTTATCAAATAGTCTGCTGTAACAGAAAAAATAGGTAAAATTATTATACTAATAATAAATTTTGTTATAATTTGATATTTTGTGTAAATCCATAAATTTCTACTTTTTGCTTTTATTTTGTCAGTCAAAACATTACTCCTTTTATACAAAATATTTAACTAAACCATTCTCTTATTTCATCAACAACAGTTACCGGGTCATCCCAATGTAATGAATGTGTTGCAACCATTGGTTTTACCTTTGCTTTTGTTTTATTTTTAAAATTATCAACCATTCTACTTCTTATTATATCCCAATGCTTTACATTTGGCAAAGTTGCATGTAAAAGCAATATAGGAAAATCAAAATCGCTATAAAAACTTACCAAAGTATAATTAAACATAGATACTAAATAATTTTCAAGACTTTTTTTATCAGAACAAAATTTAATAACACCATTATCGTCTTTCATCATATCCATAGTTGCTATAGAAAGAAAATCAGACCACCTAAAACTTTTTTCTTTAGCATCTTTTACACATTCATCGTAATTTTTAAAAGTATAGCTATCATAATAAAGATTACTTTGCCTTATTTCTTCTTCCAAAGATTTAGACATAGAGTTTTTTATTTTATCATCCGAAAAATTACTATAATAATCGTGTATCTCCTTACTTATATGATAACCACCGTCTAAAAGTAATACTTTTTTTATTTTTTCGGTATGTTTATACGCATAATGAAGAGAAATCCAAGCTCCTAAAGAATGTCCCATAAGATAAATTTTTTCACTACATATTAAATCTACCACACTATCAAGCCAATTTGTTAATCTTTCTATATTATAATTTCTATCATCAAATTTACCACTTTTACCGTGTCCTAATAAATCAACAGCCACAAAATGGTAATCTTCTTTTAAGAGTTCAGCAATTTCTATAAAAGATAGTGCGGTACTTCCAAGACCGTGCAACGCTAAAATTGTAGGTTTATTTTTATCTCCCCACTTACAAACTCTAGTTTTTATACCGTTTATATCAATACATTTATGGTTCATACTAAACTCCTTTTAGACAAAAACCTATAAACAAATCTTATTAAAATCTGCTTATAGGTTTTATTTTATTTATTTTTTAAGAAATTGGTTTCATAAGTGGGAAAAGTACACATTCTCTAATAGGTCTATCCATTAGAGTTGAGAACAACCTTTCTGAAAAACCAAAACCAAAAGCAGGTGGCATACCGTGTCTTAACGCCTCTACAAAATCTTTGTCGTGTGCGTGCGCCTCTTCATCGCCCGCTTCACTCATAGCCCTTTGCTCTTTAAAACGCATTTCCAAATCAATAGGATCGTTAAGCTCTGTATAACCATTACCCATTTCTGAACCCGCAAGTACTATTTGCATCTGCGCAACTTTTCTTGAGTCTTCTTCCAATCTTTTTGGAAGTGGATTAAGCTGAACAGGTTGCCCTACTAAAAATCCAGGACCTGCTAAATCTTTTCTAACTACTTTCCATAAAATATCTATAAGTCGCCAATAACCAACATTCGGGTCATAAGAAACCTTGAATTCGTCTAATTTTGCCTGCATTTCTTCTACACTTGTATTATAAATTTCTATGCCTAATTTTTCTTTAATCACAGTTTCAAAATCGTATATTTCCCACTCTTTGTCCATATCTATTTCAAAACCCCTAGAAGTAAATGTAGATTTACCCATAACAGCTTTTACTATTTTTCTATAAAGTTCTTTTGTTAGTTCCATACCGTCTTTAAAATCGGCATACGCCCAATAAAATTCCATTTGAGTATAATCTTGTAAATGTTCAGGACTCATTCCTTCATTTCTAAATTGTCTACCAATTTCAAAAGTTTTTTCAAAACCTGCAACTAGACACTCTTTTTGCCAAAGTTCTCCCATAGAAATTCTTAAAAATACGTCTATATCTAAAGCGTTATGATGAGTTTTAAAAGGTGTTGCCGCAGCTCCCCCTGCTGAAACTTCTAAAACAGGTGTTTCAACTTCTAAAAATCCTTTTTCTAATAAAAAGTTTCTAACTGTACTCCAAAATATTTGTTTTTTTATAAATATATCTTTTACATCTTCATTCATTATAATATCTAAATATCTCTTTCTCAAACGAATTTCTTCATCTGTAATGCCGTGATATTTTTCGGGAAGTGGTTTTATTGCCTTTGATAGGTGCTTATAACTACTAGCTTTAACTGTAAGTTCACCTGTCTTTGTTTTAAAAAGATTACCTGTTACACCTATTATATCGCCAAGGTCTGCTAACTCATACACAGAAAACTCTGTTTCAGTAATTCTATCTTTTCTAATATAGAGTTGAATTTTTCCTTTTGCATCTTGAATATGCATAAATCCAGCTTTTCCCTTACCACGCTTAGTCATAATACGACCAGCAACAGTTACTTCTATATTTTGTTCTTCAAGTTCTTCTCTACTATAACTTTCATATTTATCAAATATTTCTTTAGAATGATGAGTTCTTTCAAATTTTTCTCCAAAAGGTTTTACACCTAAATCCTTTAATTTTTCAATTTTATCTATTCTAATTTGTTCTAACTCTGAAACTTTTACAACTTTTTCTTCTACATTATTTTCTATCATTTTTGCTCCTACTTTGTTATTTTTAATATTTTGTATTCTTCAACTACTCCACCAGGTAAATCTACTTTTACAGTTTCGCCCTTTTTACGGTCTAAAAGTGCAAGTCCCACAGGAGATGACGCAGAAAGTAACCCTTTGAAAGGGTCCGCCTCACTTTCCCCAACTATACTATAAGTAACTTCTTCATCATAAGTTTTGTCTTCTAATAAGACAGTTGTTCCAACAGCTACTTTGCTTGTACTAATTTTACTTTTATCTATAACTTCGGCTTGTTCGATTTCTCTTTCTAATTTCAAAATTGCATCTTCGATTTCGGCTTGTTCTTTTCTTGCCTCATCATATTCAGCGTTCTCACTTAAATCTCCAAAATCTTTTGCCTCTTTTATTCTTTGAGAAACTTCTTTTCTCTTTACAGTTACTAATTCTTCATATTCTTTTTTCTTTTTTTCAAGACCTTCTAAACTAATTTTATATTTTTTTTCTACCATAATTTTTCTCCTATAAAACTTTTCCTACTATCAAATCATTATATGTTTATATCTCAATATTGTCAAGCAAATTTTAATAAAAACCTACTATCAAATATATAAATAAAATAACTTTATATATTCTTAAAACATCTATTTTATGGTATAATACAAAAGTATAAAAGGGGGTATTATGATAAGTAAAACTACAAAAAGAAATGATGTATTAAAATTAATTGCTTTAATAACAATGTTTATAGACCATATTGGATATATAATATATCCCGAATACAGATTTTTTAGAATTATCGGTAGAATTTCTTTCCCAATTTTTGCATTTGCCCTTGCAAACGGTTTTAGATATACTTCAAACAGAAAAAAATATGCTTTTCGTCTTTTTATTTTTGCAATAATTTCTCAATTTCCTTATATGTTATTTTCATATAATAGTCACGGTAAAATTAATTTTATAGCATTTAACGTTATGTTTTTATTATTATATGGACTACTTGTGCTAAAAATTTGGACTGTATTAATTGAATCTATTAAAAAATACAATGAAAACAAAAATTTAATAGATATTATAAAATTTATTATTACTATACCTATTTTTATATTACTAATTTTCTTACCAAGAATTTTTTCTATAATTTTTACAAATGTTAATGTTTTCAATATAAAATTAGGTAATTTTATGTTATCTTATGGAACTTACGGCGTATTGTTGATGCTAATTTTTTACATTTTCCACAATAAAAACACTTTACTTATCATTTCGTTTATAATTCTTTCTTTTGTAAGTGGAAGTATTGATTTTTCAGTGTACAACTTTAGTGACCAAAAATTCAATAATAAAATAGAAAAAGTAAATACAATTATAAAATACACCATAAATAATGAAACTACAAACGTAATAAATAATAATACAGATATTAATTTCAACAAAAATAGTTTTTTATTTAATAAATTTATTTCTTTTGAGTGGCCTTATATTCAATTTTATTCAATAATGGGTATTTTCATCATACTTTTACTACAAAATAGAACATATTCATTTATTATGCCACGGTGGTTTTCATACATATTTTACCCATTACATATAGTTTTGATTTATCTATTAAAATTTATTATAATAACATAAATTTTTACTTGCTTTATTAGAAATAAAAAGCTATTATATACATAGTTTATTAAAAGGAGATTATTATGATTTATGTAATTATTTTTGTAGGAAAAGTTGTCGAAGTTGCAATGATGGCATTAAGAATTGTTTTTATTTCAAAAGGCGAAAAGAAAATTGGTTCTATATTTGCATTTTTTGAAGTTTCAATTTGGTTAGCTATTGCTGCAAATGTACTTACAGGATTAAATGAAGACCCTATTAAGGCTATTATATACGCTTTAGGCTTTGTAGTAGGTAACTATCTTGGTTCTATGTTAGATGATTGGTTAGGAATAGGTACAGCGCAAATTCAAATAATAGTTAAAGAAGAAAATGGTCCTATGATAAGACAAGCCCTTTATAAAGAAGGATTTGCCTGCACAAAAGTAGATGGAGAAGGAAAAGATTGTATGAGAAATGTAATCTATACAATAGTTCCTAGAAAAGCTATAAATAAAGTCGTAACTCTTGCAAAAAATATAACTACAAACGCAGTAATTACAGTACACGAAACAAAACCTTATTTTGGTGGATATGGTATAAAAAGAAAATAACAAAAATGGCTATAAGAATTTAAAACTTATAGCCATTTTTAAATTTAAAATAAATTTTTTTCCATATAATTCTTCTATAATTAATAAATGAAAATACTATTAATTTTTAAGTATTCTTTTTTTTATTTTTAACAATTATAAGCATAATTAATGATATCGCTAAAAACATTGGTATCATATATATAGCCTTTTCTATGCCAAAATTTTGAGAAATATAACCCATAAATAATCCCATTACCATATTTATAGCTGATGCAGTTGTAAAAACTATAGAAGTAACCCTATTTAAATGATTTTTAAAATACTTACTTAAAGAAAGTATAATAACAGGAAAACTTATTGCAAAAAATAAGCCTGATATTGAAACTAATATGAGTCCTTTTTCTCCTGTACTTATTCCAACTGTAAAAAGTAATATTGCTATTGTCATAGAAATTATCACACTTTTTAGATAACCATATTTGTCCGCTATAAAGCCACCTGATAATCTCCCAAATGAAAATAAAAGAAAAAATATAGTAGTAAAATTTGATGCTTTATTTTCATTGTAACTAAATGTTTCTTTCATATAATTTACTACCCAGTTACCAGTTTGCATTTCGGCAGATATATAAAATCCAACTGCAATGGTAAAAAATCCTACCAAACATTTTTCTCTTTTACTTAATACAGCATTTTCTTTTTGTTTTTCTTTTTTACTACTTTTAAAATTTTCAAAACAAATTAAAAATACAGTAAAAATCATCATAAAAATAATTATTTTATAAATATTTTGATATGTAAAACCTTTTTCTAAAAGATAACCACTTCCCTTATGGGTAATAGTAGCTCCTATGCCATAAGCAAAATGAGTTAAATTCATAAGTACAGCTTTGCTTTTAACTTTAAGAGTTGGTATTAAGGTGTTTACACAAAGTCCTAAAAACGCTGTTCCTATATTTGTTATAATAAAACTTAAATAGAAAAACACTAAACTCTTTGTAAAAATTATAAGCAGCGTACCACTAACAACTAAAAAAGAACCTACAAACATTGTATTTTTTCTATCTAAATATTCTAAACTATAACCACCTATAAAATTTCCAAACATATAGGAAATTCCCGTTAAAGTGAGTAAAAATCCTATGTTAAAATCATTTAAATTAAAACTCTCTTTAAATAAAGGTATGAAAATTCCCTTTGTATTTTCAACCATAGCACATACTATCATAATTAGAAATAGCGTGCCAATAATAAATTTATTGTTTTTTTTCAATTTTTGTCCTTTATAAAATAATTAATTTTTACTTTTTATAAGTTTTATTATTCTTTCTAAATCTTCATTTGAATAATATTCAATATTTATATTTTTATTAGTCAATGTAACTTTAGTACCTAAAATATCCGATAATTTTTCTTCTACTTCATAAAATTCATTATCAAATTTATTTTTTTTAACTTTTTTATTAGTTTTATTTTTTTTATTAAGTTTTTCTTCAAGTTCTCTTACACTTAAATCTTCACTTACTATATCATATAAAATTTTATTTTGTTTTTCAGTATCAATGCCAGCCAAAATTTTTGCGTGACCCGAACTTATTTTTCCTTCTATAAGTTTTTCTTTTACATCATCCGTACAATTATTTAGAACTCTAATTGTATTTGTAATATAAGCCCTACTTTTTCCAACCATTTCTGAAACTTCTTGTTGAGTTATATTATAACTTTCAAGTAACGAACTATAAGCAATAGCCTCTTCTATAGGATTTAAATCACTTCTTTGCATATTTTCAATAAGTGCTATTTCATATCTTTTTAACTCATTTACATCCATTATAACTGCGGGAATTTCTTTTAGTCCCGCCATTAAAGACGCCCTATATCTTCTTTCTCCTGCAATTATTTCATAACCTTTTTTAAGTTTACGTAGAATAATAGGTTGAATTACACCGTTTCTCTCTATACTTATTTTTAAGGCATCAAGTTCTTCTAAATCAAAATTTTTTCTTGGCTGTAATTTGTTTGGTTTTATTTCGTTTATATCTATATTGTTTATTTCACTATCTTTAAAATTTTCTATATCTTCAAAAAATTCAGTACTTCCGACTAAAGCACTAAGTCCTTTTCCCAAATGTTTTTTACTATTATCTGCCACTTTCAATAAACTCCTTTGCCAACGCCCTATAACTCTTACCCCCAACAGAATTTATATCAAAATAAATTATAGGCATACCATAACTTGGAGCCTCTGCTAATCTAACATTTCTTGGAATTATAGTGTCAAAAACTTTATCTCTAAAATATTTTTGTATTTCATCTAAAACTTGCTTATTTAAGTTATTTCTCCTATCATACATAGTGATAAGTACGCCTTCTATTGTTAGTTCTTTGTTCAAAGTTTTTCTAACAAGTTTATAAGTATTTACAAGTTGGCTAACACCTTCAAGCGCTAGATATTCACACTGTATAGGTATAATTAAACTATCAGAACCAGCTAACGCATTTATAGTAATCATACCGAGAGATGGCGGACAATCTAAAAATATATAATCATAATCATCTTTTATTTCAGCCAATATAGTCTTTAATCTATATTCTCTTTCTTTCATATTAACCATTTCTATTTCCGCACCTGAAAGCTGAACGTTTGACGGAATTATATATAAATTTTCATAATCTGTCTTTATAATAGCCTCATTAATATCAATATCTTGAACAAGTAAATCATATAAACTAAACATAACTATAGTTTTATTTATACCAACACCACTAGTAGTATTTCCCTGTGGGTCGCAATCAACTATAAGCACCTTCTTTCCAAGCGCACCTAAAGCAGCACTTAAATTAACATTTGTAGTTGTTTTTCCAACTCCACCCTTTTGATTAAAAATTGTAATTATTTTGCCCATAAACTTACCCCCGCTATATTTTACCTTTTTTTTGAAAATTTTTCTATATATAATTTTATTTTTTTGAAAATACTTGCTTTTTAACATTTCTTTTTTTTATTTTATTTTCCCTAAATCATTGAATTTTTACCTATTTTTTGGTAAAATTTAAAGGAGTGTTTTTTATTTATATTTATATCTAAATTTTGGAGGAAAATCTTGATAACTAATTATGAAGGAATGTGGAAAAAAGTATTAAAATATATAAAAGAAAGAGTAAGTCCAATAAATTATTGTACTTATTATGAAAAATTAAAAGTGTATGAAGTTGTTGATAATGTGTTCATAATAGAAACAGATATATTTGTTAAAAACAATATTGAAACGGATAGTCAAATTTTAAAAGAAGCATTTTCAAATGTTTTAGGTCCATTTTATAAATATTTTATAAAATTAGAAAATGACGATATTACATCTGAACAAATAATAAATTTCATTCAAAAAAATACTAAAAATGAACAACAAAAGATTACTTCTTCTTTAAAACAAAATATTAATTTAAACCCAAATTACACTTTTGATAAATTTGTAGTAGGTAATAATAACAATATAGCAACAGCAGCTTGTCAAGCAGTTGCTAAAAATCCGGGAAAAGAATACAATCCTTTATTTTTATATGGTCCTGTTGGAATTGGTAAAACTCACTTACTCCAAGCTGTTGCAAACTATATAACAAGTGAAGATGAAAATTCTATTGTTACTTATGTAACATCCGAAACATTTACAAACGACCTTATAAATAGTCTGAAAAATGCAACAATGCCTGAATTTAGAGATAAATATAGACAATCTGATATATTAATTATTGACGACATACAATTTATTGCAGGAAAAAATACTACTCAAGAAGAATTTTTCCACACATTTAACCATTTATATCAATCAAATAAACAAATAGTTGTAGCAAGTGATAGACCACCTTATGAAATTTCACAACTTGAAGAAAGAATAAAAAGTAGATTTAATCAAGGTCTTATATGTGATATTCAACTTCCTGATTATGAAACTAGAGTTGCGATACTAAAGAAAAAAACTGAATTTTTCAACCTTGATCTTTCTGATGATATAATAACTTTTTTAGCGAAAAATATACAAACAAATACTAGAAATTATGAAGGTGCTCTTACCAAAATAAAGTCATTATCTCATATCACTTCTATTCCTTTAAATTTAGATATGATAAAAGAATATGTCAAAGATTTTATAACAGTTAATAATTTTGCTCTAATAGATATTGATTTAATAAAAAAAGTCATTTGTAGACATTTTTCTATTTCAATAACAGAAATGAATTCAAAATCAAGAAAGGCAACTATTAATAAACCACGACAATTAGCAATGTACTTGTGTAGAGAACTTATAAATTCATCTTACTCTGAAATTGGAGAAAGTTTTGGTGGTAGAGATCACTCTACAGTAATAAATGCTTTTAACAAAATTGAAGAAGAAAAAAATACCAACATAAATACGCAAAGATTATTAGAAAAATTAATTGAAGAAATAAAAGGGGAAAAATAAAATGTGTATAACTTTTAAAATCTTATTACACTTATAAAGGTTTTATAAAGTTTAATATCGTTTAAAAATAAAACTTAAACATATTTTTCCACATATCCACAGCCCCTACTACTATTACTACAAAATATTTAAATAATAAAGAGAAAGGACTTTCTATGAAATTCAAAGTTAATCAAAAAGAACTAGCTAACGCACTTACATTATTACAAAGATGTGTTGCGGCAAGGACAACAAAAGATATTTTAAATAATATTTATATAGAAACAGTACAAAATAAATTGAAATTAATCGCTCATAATATGAAAATAGGTATGGAAATTTATTTAGATGCAACGATAGAAAAAGAAGGTTCTACATTAGTATCAGCTTTTCTATTTACTGATTTTATAAAAAAATTACCAAATGCAGAAATAGATATAGAATATAAAAATGATAAAATTTCTATAAATTCTCTTAATTCTAATCTAAATTTATTGACTGAAGATGTAAGAGATTATCCATTTTTACCAAAATTAGAAATAAATGAAAGTATAGAAATACCTGCTGTAGTTTTAAATGAAGTGCTTAATATGACACTTTTTGCTGCATCAACTGATGAAACTAAAGTAAATCTAAATTCTCTTTTTATAGATATTAGGAAAGATGAAATTAGTTTCGTTTGTTTAGATTATTTTAGAATAGCTATGAAAAGTATAAAAATTTCTAATGAAGTGGTTGGAGAATATCTAATTCCTTTAAAATCAATGCAAGAATTAAATAAAATATTAGCTTATAGCAAAGAAAATACAAATGTAAAAATAAATTTTGGTAGTAAAAATATTGATTTTTGTATAAATGATATTAGATTTACAACAAATTTAGTAAATGCTCAATATATGAAGTACAAAGACATAATTCCTAAAAATCATGAAACTAAAGTTACTATAAATACTAGAATGTTTTATGATGCGTTAGAAAGAGCTAATTTACTTGTAAATAGTTCTGATGATAATTCTGTTAGATTTAATATAATAGACGAAAGAATGGAACTTTCTATAAATTCTAAAACGGGAAACTTTTTTGAAAGTTTACCTATAAAGTTAGAAGGTGTAAATTTAACTATAGCTTTTGTACCTAAATATTGGCTTGACGCACTTAGAGTAATAGATAGTGAAGAAATAATTTTAGAATTCAATTCAAATATAAGACCTTGTATGGTTAAAATTAAAGAAAATGAAGAATTTATCTATATAGTTCTTCCTACAAAATTAAGAGATGAAGATTAATAATGTATATAAAAGAAATTTATCTTAATAATTTCAGAAATCATCAAAATAAATTTATAAAATTTGATAATAAACTAAATATTATAAACGGTATAAATGGTATAGGAAAAACAAATATACTTGAATCTATATATTTAAGTGCTTTTTCAAAATCATTTAAGACTAATAAAGATAAAGAACTTATAAAAAATGGAACTAATTTTCTTAAAACTAATATAGTATTTAATAGTGGAAATAGAGAACAAAATATAGAAATTTTTCTTTTAAATACAGGAAAAAAACAAATAAAAGTAAATGGAGCAACAATAAAATCTGTCTATGATTTAATAGGGAAGATTAATTTAGTATTTTTTGCTCCAGAAGACCTTAAAATTGTTATAGGAAGTCCGACGGATAGGAGAAAGTTTTTAGATAGGGAAATTTCACAAATTTATAAAAGCTATTATAAAGATTTGATTGATTATAACAAGGTTTTAATACAAAGAAATAATCAAATAAAAATATATATAAAAACAAAAAAAGATAAGGAACTTATAAGTATTTGGAACGACGGACTTATAGAATATGGAACGAATATAATAAAAAAAAGAAATGAGTTTTTGTCTAACATAAATGAAGTTGCTACAAAAATTCATCATAAAATAAGTTCTGATAAAGAAAAAATGTATATTAAATATAATTCGACTATTAATTGTAATAACATTAATAAAGATGATTATTCACAAATTTTAGAAAAAAATTTAGAAAATGATATATATTATGGATATACAAATAAGGGCATACACAAGGAAGATTTTGAGATTTTTGTAAATGATTTACCTGTTAAATTATTTGGTTCTCAAGGACAAAAAAGAACATCCATACTCAGTATAAAAATAGCACAATTAAAGGTAATGGAAAGTATAATAAAAGATAAATCAATTCTTTTATTAGATGATGTTAATAGTGAATTAGATAGTTTAAGAAGAAATATTTTGATAGATACAATAAAAGATAACCAGTGTATAATGACTACAACTGATGTAAAAGATTTTGCTGGAAAAGAAGATATTTTTAATAATATAAAATTATAGTTTATTAAAAATATAGGAGGTATTATGACTGAAAATAAAATTAATAATATGGAAGAAAAAAAATATAATTCGGACAAAATTCAGGTATTAGAAGGACTTGAAGCTGTTAGAAAAAGACCAGGTATGTATATTGGTTCTACTAGTGAAAAGGGTTTACATCATTTAGTTTATGAAATTGTTGATAATAGTATAGACGAGGCAATAGCAGGGTTTTGTAAAAATATTAAAGTTACACTAACTAAAACTGGTGCTTGTATTGTAGAAGATGACGCAAGGGGAATGCCTATAGATTTACATCCAAAACTTGGAATACCTGGTGTTGAAGTTATACATACAATATTGCACGCAGGTGGAAAATTTGGTTCGGGTAGTTATAAAGTTTCAGGTGGTTTACACGGAGTAGGTGCATCTGTTGTAAATGCACTTTCTAAAGAAATGAAAGTAGATGTAAAAAGAAATGGTAAAATACATTCTATTTCTTTTTCAAAAGGTAAAAAAATAAGTAATCTTACAGTAATAGGAGAATGTGAAGATACGGGGTCTACAACTTATTTTTTACCTGATGATGAAATTTTTGATACTGTTGAATTTGAGTATGAGACTTTACAAAATAGATTAAAAGAACAGGCTTTTTTAAATAAAGGACTCAGAATTGAGCTTATAGACGAAAGAGTAGAAAATAAAAAAGATGTTTTTCATTATGAAGGTGGCATAAAAGAGTTTGTAAAATATTTAAATAAAAATAGAAATTTTATACATGAAACTATCATTTATGGAGAAGTAGAAAAGGATAATATGCTTTGTGAGATTGCTATGCAGTACACAGACGGTTATCAGGACAATGTGTTTACATTTGCGAATAATATAAATACAGCAGAAGGTGGAACTCATTTAAGCGGATTTAAATCATCACTCACAAGAACTATAAATGATTATGCTAGAAAAAAAGGATTTATAAAAGAAAAAGATGCTAATTTAACAGGAGATGATATAAGAGAAGGACTTACTGCTATTATATCTGTTAAAATAGAAGAACCACAATTTGAAGGTCAAACAAAGACAAAACTTGGAAATTCAGAAGTAAGAGCTGTTGTAGATAGTATAACAAGCGATATAATTTCTCAATTTTTAGAAGAAAATCCTAAAGATTCTAAAATTATAATAGAAAAATGTATAAAGGCTGCAAAAGCTAGAGAAGCAGCTAGAAATGCAAGGGAACTTACTAGAAGAAAAGGTCTTTTAGACGGAATGGCACTTCCAGGGAAGTTATATGATTGTCAAGAAAAAAATCCAGAGTTTTGCGAAATTTACCTTGTAGAGGGAGATTCTGCAGGTGGAACTGTAAAAGACGGAAGAGATAGAAAATATCAAGCAATTTTACCTTTAAAAGGTAAAATAATGAATGTAGAAAAATCAAGTATTGATAAAGTTTTTAGGTCAAATGAGATTGCGTCTATGATAACTGCTTTTGGTTGTGGGATTTCAGAAGAGTTTGATATAGAAAAATTAAGGTATCATAAAATTGTTCTTATGACGGACGCTGATGTTGACGGTTCGCATATTAGAACACTTCTTCTAACATTCTTATTTAGGTATATGAAACCACTTATTGAAAATGGTTATGTTTATATAGCACAACCACCACTTTATAAAATAATGCGTGGTAAAAAAGCATATTATACTTATACTGAAAAACAAAAAGTTGAGTATGTAAAAGAAGTTGGAGAAAATGCAAAGTTAGATATACAACGATTTAAAGGTCTTGGTGAAATGAATGCAGACCAATTGTGGGAAACTACTATGAATCCAGAAAATAGAACTTTACTTAGAGTAACAATTGAAGATGCAGCACAGGCTGATATGATATTTGATACTTTAATGGGAGAAAAAGTAGAACCTAGAAGAGAATTTATTGAAGCTAATGCAAAATACGTAACAAATTTAGATGTTTAGGAGATTACTTTGAATAAAGATAATTTTACAGAAAATATTGGTAATATAGAAGATATAGATATAAGAAGTGAGATGAAAAAGTCTTATATTGATTACGCTATGAGTGTAATAGTATCTAGGGCATTACCCGATGTAAGAGATGGATTGAAACCCGTACACAGAAGAATTATTTATTCTATGAGTGAGCTTGGTCTTACTTATGATAAAAAATATAGAAAGTCTGCACGTATTATTGGTGATGTTCTCGGTAAATATCATCCCCACGGAGATAGTGCTGTTTATAATGCAATGGTTAGAATGGCGCAACCTTTTTCTATGCGTTATGAATTAGTGGACGGACAAGGAAATTTTGGTTCTATAGACGGAGATAGTGCTGCTGCACACCGTTATACAGAGGCAAAAATGACAAAACTTTGTTCTGAACTTTTGAGAGATATTAATAAAAATACAGTTGCTTTTAAACCAAATTTTGATGAAGAAGAAAAAGAACCTGTTGTATTACCAAGTAGATTTCCAAATTTATTGGTAAATGGTACGAACGGAATAGCTGTTGGTATGGCAACAACTATTCCACCGCATAATTTAGGAGAAGTAATAAATGCTACTGTTAAATTAATGGATAATGAAGATATAACAGATGATGAATTAATTGAAAGTTTAAATGGACCTGATTTTCCAACAGGGGCTACTATGCTTGGAACTGCTGGTTATAGAAAAGCTTATAAAACGGGGAAAGGTAGAGTAGTTTTAAGAAGTAAGTACGAAATAGAAGAGTTAAAAAACGGGAAATCTAGAATTGTAATAACTGAAATACCATATCAAGTAAATAAGGCAAAATGTTTAGAGTCAATAGCTGATATGGTTCAAAATAAACAATTTGACGGAATAACAGCTTTAAGAGATGAGTCAAATAGGGAAGGTATAAGAATAGTTATTGAAACTAGGAAGGATATAAATCCTAATGTTCTTATAAATCAGTTATTTAAACGTTCACAACTCCAATCAAGTATAAATATGAATATGATAGCACTTGTAGACGGAGAACCAAAATTATTAAATTTAAGAGAAATTTTAACTCATTATATAAATCATCAAATTGATGTTGAAACTAATAGAGTTCTTTACGATTTAGAAAAAGCAAAGGCTCGAGCACATATTCTTGAAGGATATATAATAGCAATTGATAATATTGATGAAGTAATAAGAATAATCAGGGCTTCTTATAATGATGCTGAATTAAATCTTATGAAAAAGTTTGATTTATCTGAAATTCAAGCTAAAGCAATATGCGATATGAGATTACGTAGACTTCAAGGTCTTGAAAGAGAAAAAATAGAAAGTGAATTAAAAGATATTTATGTTTTAATTGATCATTTAAATTTACTTTTAAATGATAGAAGTGAACTTTTAAATTTGATTAGAACTAATCTTTTAGAACTTTCTGAAAAATTTTCTGACGAAAGAAAAACAGAAGTAGATATTGATTATACAAATATAGAAGAAGAAGATTTAATAGAAGAGAAACAAGTTAGTATAACATTGACTAAAAATGGTTATATTAAGAGAGTTCCACTTGATATTTATTCTACTCAAAAACGTGGGGGAAGGGGAATTACAGGACTTTCTACAAGAGAAGAAGATGTTGTAATTGATATATTTACTTGTTCTACTCATGATTATTTAATGTTTGTGTCTAATTTAGGTAAATCTTATAAACTAAAAGCTTATAAAATACCAGAATCGTCAAGAACTTCTATGGGAACAGCACTTGTGAATTTGCTTTCTCTTGAAAAAACAGAGAAGATAAAAGCTATACTTCCATTTAAAGAATTTGATGAAAATTTAGATATAATTATGGTAACTAAAAATGGTTTAATTAAAAAAACAGCAATGAGCGAATACGATTCAAATTATAGTATTGGTTTAAATGCTATTAAACTTAAAGAAAATGATGAGATTGTAACTGCAGTACTTAGTAATGAAAGTGATGATTTATTTATAGTTACAAAAGAAGGAAAAGCTATTAGAATTGAAGAACGTGATGTAAGAAGAGTTTCAAGAAATTCTTATGGAGTTAAAGCTATTAAGTTAAGACAGGGTGATGAAGTAGTTGGTTGTACTAAATATAATGAACAATCTTCTTTACTTATAGTAAGTGAAAATGGTTATGGTAAAAAAACTGCTATGTCTGAATATAGACCACAAACAAGGGGTGGTGTAGGTAATTTAACTTATAAAATTAGTGAAAAGACAGGTTCTATAGTTTCTTGTGCAAGAGTAGATAGTGGGGATGAACTCATACTTATAAATAGTGATGGGATAATAATTAGAATTTCCGAAAAAAATATAGCACAGTTGAGTAGAAATACTAGTGGTGTAAGGCTTATGAAAATAAATGAAAGTTCAAAAATAATTGCTTTTTCTATTATAAAATCAGAGTATTTGGAAGATGAAAAAATGGAAACAGGAGAAAGTTTTGAATAAAATAACTTTAAAGCTACCAAAATGCAAAGAGTTTGTTGGGGTAGCAAGAATGGCTTTAGCAGCGCACGCTAATACTTTTAATTTACCTATGGAAAAAATAGATGATATTAAAATATGTATTAGCGAGGCCTGCGATACTATGGTTTTGCATAGTAATAGTTGTGATACATTTTATACCATAGAAAGTTTTTATATAGATAGTTGTTTTCAAATCAATATGATTGATGAAAATGGTAAGTTTGATATAAAAGATTATGAAAATATAAGTTGTGAAGAAATAAAAAAAGGTGGGTTTGGCATATATATAATGATGTCGCTTGCAGATGATTTTTCTATAGAAAAAATTGGAAATACACAAATTATGACACTAAAATTTAAAATGTAGTGAGGCCAAAAGTGGAAGCTAAAAAAATTGATAATGAAGAGCTTTTCATTAAATATAAAGAAACTAAAGATAAAAAAATAAGAGATGAACTTATAGTAAAATATTTGTATATTGCAGAAATTTTATCTAAAAAATTTGTTGGTCGTGGGATAGAATACGAAGATATATATCAAATAGCGTCTTTAGCTTTAATTTATGCTGTTGAAAGATTTGATATAACTAAAGGGTATGAATTTACAAGTTTTGCTACACCTACTGTAATTGGAGAAATAAAAAAATACTTTAGAGATAAAGGTTGGATGATTAGAGTTCCTAGAAGATTGCAGAAATTATCAAAAGAAGTAAACAACACTAAAACTTTATTAGAACAAGATTATCAAAGACATGTAACGGTAAGTGATATAGCTTTAAAAATTAATTGTTCAGAAGAAGAAGTTATTGAGGCTATGGAGGCTGGACAAGTTTATAGTACTAGGTCTTTAGAATCTCAAAAAACAAATGAAAATGAAATGGATGTAAATTTGAATTTATTAATAGGGGAAGATGATCCAGGTTTTAATGAAGTAGATAATAGAGATTTTATTGAAAAATCACTTTCAAAACTAAACGGAGTAGAATCTTTTATAATAAGGAAAAGGTTTTTAGAAGATAAAACGCAGGTTGAAGTAGCAAATTTATTAGAAATATCACAGATGACAGTTTCAAGAATGGAAAAAAAACTTTTAAATAAATTTAGAAATGATTATAATAAAATATATAAATAATGTTCCACGTGGAACATTATTTATGATTTTGGAGGAGTTATGAAAATATTACTTATTTATAACCCTGTTTCGGGAAAAGGGTTAGCCGCAAATATAGTAACTGAAATTTCGGGTTATTTAAATGAAAAAAATATAGATTATATAATATATGAAAGTCAAAGTAAAAATGATTTACAAGAATATATTTTTAAAAATATAGCTAATTTTACTGCTGTATGGGGTCTTGGTGGTGATGGAACTATTAGAGATATAATAGAATCACTTTCAAAATGTGAATTTAAACTCCCGTTAGGAATTTTTCCAGCAGGTTCGGGCAATGATTTTATTAAAAGTTTAAATTTAGATGATAAAACAGTAAAAGAATTGACTGATAGATATTTAAATAACAACGTTGAATATATATATTCAGGTATTATAAATGAAGATATATTTATAAATTCTGTTGGTACAGGTATTGTATGTGATATTTTAGAAAAAAGATTGAAATTTAAAAAATATATTTCAGGTTGGCTATGTTATTTAGTATCAACTTTATATAGTTTTATTTTTTATAAACCAAAAAAATATAAAATTTATTTAGATGATAAATTAGTAGAAGATAGATATTATATTGTTGTTATATCAAATGGTAAATATTTTGGTGCAGGTATGAAAGTAGCACCAAATGCAGAAATTAGAAGTAATGATTTAAATGTTTTGACATTAGATTATGTAAATAAATTTAATCTTTTAAAAATATTTTCTAAAATATATAAGGGAACTCATATAGAATCACCTTATGTAAAAGAATATAATTGTAAAAAAGTTTTAATCGAATTTGAAGAAAAAAAAGAATTTATAAATAATGATGGTGATTTAATTATAGAAAACAAATTAATTGCTAGTAAGTCTTTAGAAAAAAAATTAAAAATATTAATTTAAAAAGAATGAAGTTTATTCATTCTTTTTTTACATTAAAATACAGTAAAATAAAGGATTGTAGGTATGTTATGAACATTAAGTTTACAATAGTATTTATATTTTTTATAAAAATAAACAGTTTAAACATAGAGAAAATTTAATATTAAATTTTATAAAAAAATATATGTAAAAGACTTGAAATTATAATGTATTTGATATAGAATATTAACAGTAAGTTTACTTGTTAGGAGGAACTATGTATAAAATAAAAGAAATTGCTAACATAATAGGAGTTGAAACTGTTGAAATACACAAAAAACTATTAAATTTGGCTCAAGAGTTAAAAGGGCACAGATTTGAAGATAATGGTTTTACAGTTGTAGATGAAAAAGGTTTATCAATTATTGAAAGAAGTTTTATAACTACAACAGAAGAAAAACGTGAAGAACAAAATAGTTTTGAAAGTGAAGATACTACTAAAAAAATTATAGAAGAAAAAGAAAAGAATGAAGATTTAGAAGAAAACAGTTTGGCAATAAAAACAGAAATAAATAAAATAAAAAAATATATAAATGTTTTAGATGAAAAAATAAATGAAACAAAAATTGAATTTGAAAAGGAAACAGAAACTTTAGCAAATTCAACAAAAAAACTTAAAGCAATTCAAAAAGAATTTTATAAAAAAGTGATTAAAAGGTGATATTATGTATAAAGTAATTGATGTAGCTGACCTTCTAGGAGTAAGCAAAGTAACTATATATAAAAAAATTAAGATGTTAAAACCTGATATTTTAGATGAAATTATTGAAGATGATGGAATTACTTATTTAACAGATACAGCAGTTTTAATGATTAAAAATAGTATCAAAAGAAAAACAGCAAATAGAAGACAAAGCGAAAAGCTTATGGAACTTATAGAGTTAAGATTAGAAGTAGAAAATTTGAATAAAAATATTGAAACTTTGAGTGAAAATATTGAAGAAGTTCAAAATGAAAAATATCAAGAATTGATTGTAAGTTATAAATATTTAAAAGAAATTGTTATTTCTAAAAAACAAAGTTTAGAAAAATTAAGAAATAGTTTATCACAGATAAAAAAGACGAATTTACAAATAGATGAGCAGGTTAAAATTTTTGCTACACTATTGCAGACAATTAAATAGGAGGATAAAGTGGACGATAAGTTTAATTTTTTGGAAGAGGAAGAAGAAACTAAATTAGATGAAAAAAAATCTAATGATAGTGATGATTCTTTTAGTAAACAATTTGATAATCTCCTTGACAGTCTTAATATATCTATGGATAATTCGAATTTAGATTTTGAGAAAAGAAAAGAAGAAAATTCAAAAATAGAAGAGAGTAAAAATGGTAAAACAGGAAGACTTGATATTTTTGATTTTGAAGAAAAAACATTTGAAAATGATAAAAAAGAAGTTAAAGAAGATATCAAAATTGAAGAAAAAGTTTTAGATTTTGATAATATAGTTGAAAAAAATGAAAATGTTGAAGATGACTTTTTAAATTTATTTGATGATTTGATTGAAAAAGATGAAATTGCAGATAGTTTTATTAAAGAAGAAAAAGATGTTGAAGAAAACAAAAAAACGGATTTAGTTGATAAAAAATCAGGTAAAAAAGATGAAGTAGTTGAAACAGAGAAGAAAATAGACATTTTAGATAAAATAGGATTAAATATTTTTAATAAGAAAGATAATAAAGATGAATCTATTATCGATGATGAAAAAGAGATTATTGAATCTAAATTAGATGAAAATAAAGAAAATAAAGAAATTATAGATTTAAGTGATAATAAAGATAATGATATTTCTATTGATTTAGATAAAATAACAGTAAAAGAAGAAGAGATTAAAGAAATACAAGAAGATGAAAATTATTTGAAAATTTTTGATGATTTTATAAATAAAGGAAGTAGTAGTGAGAATAAACAAACTCCTAAAGAACAAAGCAAAACTGAATTGCCAGAAAAAGAAAAAGCTACAAAAAACAAACTATTTTCTAAATTTAGTAAAATAAAGATACCTAAAATAAAATCAATAAAAAATAAGAACGAAGATGTCAAAGATATCAAAGATGAAGAATATGTAGAAAATATTAAGAATTTACAAGATATTGAAAAAACTAATATTGATGAAGTTTTTACTACATTTGAAGAAACAAAAGTTGAAGAAACAAAAGAAAATATATTTAAAGCAGGAAAAGATTTTGACATAAAAGAATTATTTGATATAGATGATTTAGACGCAGAAAAAATACTTGCATCAGGTAGTTTATCTAAAAAAGTTAAAACTGATAAGTTTGATTTTAGTGGGCTTTTAAAAGAAAAAGTTACTGAAAATGAATTTGATGAAGAAAGTAAGTCTGATATTATTGAAGAGAGTTTAATTATAGATGATGAGCTTGAAACTGAAAAAGATGAAAACATAGTAGAAACAACAAATAATACAGAACAAGACTTAATATTAGAAAATGAGTTTACTAATGAAAATGAAAATGAAAAACTAGAAGAAAATAGTTTTGATATTACAGAAGAAAGTTTAATTATAGATGATGAACTTGAAACTGAAAAAGATGAAATTATAGTAGATCCTACAAATAATATAGACAAGGACTTAGTATTAGAAAATGAGTTTACTAATGAAAACGAAAATTTAAAAGAAAATGGTTTTGGTATTACAGAAGAAAGTTTGATTATAGATGATGAACTTGAAACTGAAAAAGATGAAATTATAGTTGAAACTACAAATAATATAGAACAAGACTTGATATTAGAAAATGAGTTTATTGATGAAAACGAAAATCTAAAAGAAAGTAAACCTGATATTATAGAAGAAAACGTTATTTTAGATAATCAAAATTCAGTTCAAAAAGAAGAAAAATCACTTACAGAACAGATATTTAATGATTTTGAAGTAAAAGAAGAAAAGGCAATTAGTGAACTTCTTAAAGATTTGGATATTAATTTTGAAGATGAAGAAGATGTTGATGTAAAAATAGATGTTTCGGATACTATAGATTTACGAAAAGTATTTGAAATGGAAGATGATGAATTTGAAAAAGAATTTTTAACTGAAAATTTAAAAGATGATGATTTACTTGTAGACGACAAACAAGCCGAAGAGTTACTTGTAGACGACAAACAAGTCGAAGAGATACTTGTAGACGACAAACAAGCTGAACAGTTATTAGTAGATGACAAACAAGTCGAAGAGATACTTGTAGACGACAAACAAGCTGAAGAGTTATTAGTAGATGATAAACAAGCCGAAGAGTTACTTGTAGACGACAAACAAGCTGAAGAGTTATTAGTAGATGATAAACAAGCCGAAGAGTTACTTGTAGACGACAAACAAGCTGAAGAGTTATTTGTGGATGACAAACAAGTCGAAGAGTTACTTGTGGATGACAATCAAGTCGAAGAGTTACTTGTGGATGACAATCAAGCCGAAGAGTTACTTGTAGATGATAAGGAAGTCGAAGAACTATTAGTAGATGAGTCGAAGAACTATTAGTAGATGATAAGGAAGTCGAAGAGTTACTTGTAGATGATAAACAAGCCGAAGAGTTACTTGTAGACGACAAACAAGATGAACAGTTATTTGTAGATGACAATCAAGATGAACAGCTATTTGTAGATGACAAACAAGACGAACAGCTATTTGTAGATGACAAACAAGACGAACAGCTACTTGTAGATGATAAGGAAGTCGAAGAACTATTAGTAGACGACAAACAAGCCGAAGAGATACTTGTAGACGACAAACAAGCTGAACAGCTATTTGTAGATGACAAACAAGACGAACAGCTACTTGTAGATGATAAGGAAGTCGAAAAACTGTTAGTAGATGACAAACAAGTCGAAGAGATACTTGTAGACGATAAACAAGCTGAAGAGATACTTGTAGACGACAAACAAGATGAACAGCTATTTGTGGACGATAAACAAGCTGAAGAGTTATTTGTGGATGATAATCAAGCTGAAGAGTTACTTGTAGACGACAAACAAGATGAACAGCTATTTGTAGACGACAAACAAGTCGAAAAGTTACTTGTTGCCGAAGAGCAAGATGAACAGTTATCTGTAGATGAAAAAATTAGTTTAGAACAACATATTTTTGATGATGAAAATTCTAATATGGATAATGAAAATATATTAGATGATTTATTAGCAGATGATAAAGAAAATGATATAGATGAAAAAATAGAAGAGAAAGTAACCAAAAAATTTGAAGAAAAATTAGGTTCAACTCTTACTATGGTATTGGCAGAATTATTAGAAAGGTTGCCAGCACTACCACCTAAATCAAAAGAAAATGACAAAATTTCAGATGTAGAAACTGTTAAAGAAGATAAAGATATAATTTCAGATGTAGAAAACGTTGAGGAAGAAAAAGACGCAACTTTAGATACAGAAAACGTTGAAAAAGAAAAAGATGCAACTTTAGATACAGAAAACGTTAAAGAAGAAAAAGACGCAACTTTAGATGCAGAAAATGTTGAAGAAGAAAAAGGCGCAACTTTAAATGCAGAAAACGTTGAAGAAAAAACTGCATTAGATATAGAAAATTATATAGAGGACAAAGAACTTGAATTAGAGTTAGATAGTATCATATCAAATGATGAATTTGAGTCAAAAATTGATGATATTATAGATTATAAGGAAGAAAGTTCAAACCTTGATTTTGGAAATGATGATTTATCAGAACTTTTAGATGAAGACTTTATAAATCAATATGATAAACCAATTTCTGATACGTATGAAGTAGATGATTATGATGAAGAAAGTACATCATACGAAAAAGATGATTTGTCTTCAATATCAAGTTTATTTGATAGTGCAAACCAAAGAATTATACAAAAAGACTTTGATGATGATATAGATACAACTAGAAATTATAGAGATGAATATGAAGAATTAGATAATCTCAACTTGAATTATGATGGGGTTGTAGTATCTGATAGCAAAGACTTTGATTATAATGAATTATTAAATAATAAGCATTTAATGTCTATCGACGAAATTTATCAAAAAAATAAATTGCCAAATGATTTAAAAGATACTGTCTTTATGATTGAAGTTTATGGAAGTACTTTGCCAGAAAATCTTCCAGAAGAAGTCAAGCGAGAATCTGTATTAAACATTTTAGATGCGTCTAATTTAGATGTTAAATCACTTATAGGTGATGCGTTTAATAGAATTGATATATTAAATAATGTTTTAGAAGATTTATCAAATAGAAATGAAGAAATAAACATAGAAACAATGAATCAAATAGAAGAATTAGAAAAACAAATAAATCTTCTAAAAATTGAGATGCAAAAACGTAGTCAATACAAAGATACTCAAAATACTACAATTAGTTATGAAATTCAAAGAATTGTTAATATCATTGAGTTTATTGACCCAGAAAATGAATAATCATAACTATTGGATGCAAAATCTTATTGAACTTTTGAAAAAAGAAATTTCTAATAGTGTAGAAGTACCTGTAGGTGCTATGATAGTTGATAAGGGCAAAATTTTATCTACTGCTTTTAATAAAAGAGAAGAAACAAATCTAGCTACAGCGCACGCAGAAATATTAGCTATAAATAGTGCTAATAAAACTTTAGATAGCTGGCGCCTTACAGATACTACTATTTATATAACATTAGAACCTTGTTCTATGTGTTTGGGTGCTATATTAAATGCTAGAATAAAAAACATTGTATTTGCAAGTTTTGATTATAAAACAGGTTCTTTAGGTGGCAAATACAATATGTTAAACTATGTATCCAATGATATAAACGTAATAAGTGGTATATGTGCTGATGAAAATAGTAAAATTTTAAGCGAATTTTTTAAAAAAGTTCGAAAATAGGAAAATAGACTTTCATTCTTTGAAATATAAAGTATGAAAGTCTATTTTTTGTACAAAACTTTATTTTTTTAAAAAAATACAAAAAAAGTTTTACTATTAAATCTTTTGAAAATAAAGTTATATAAAATAATACTTTAAAATATAAACAAAAGTTAAGGTTGAAAATATTTTTTTAAAATTTTGTATGAAATGAATATTAAATATTACAAATATGACACTTTTATAAAATTTTAATAGTGTATAATTATTGTATCGGCAAAGTTTAAACAAAGGAGGCTTATATGAAAAAACTTATATCGATAGCTTTGGCTGCAGCACTTCTTTTTTCTTTAACTGCTTGTGGTGGACCAGGAAAAAAAGTTAAGAAAGAAGGAAACGAAAAGACAAAAACTGAAAAGAATGCAGAAAAAGGAACTGTTTCTGTAGAAAAGTTAATGAAAAACAAAGATGTTAGATTAGCTTTTGCTTATGGATTTAATAAAAAGTATATAACAGATACTATATTGGGCAATGGTTCTAAACCTGTAGACTTTTTGGTACCGCTTGGATTAGCTATAGGACCAGATGGAAAAGACTTTAGAAATAAAGATCCAAAAGGGTTTATTCACTATGATGTTAAAAAGGCAAAAGAACATTGGGCAAAGGCTAAAAAAGACTTAGGCTTTGACAAGGTAGAAGTTGAATTTTTAACTTATGAACACGAAAGCGGAAAGAAAGTTGCTGAATATATTCAGGGACAACTTACTGAAAATTTAGATGGTCTTACATTAAAAATAAAACCACAACCATTTAAACAAAAAATACAATTAGCTAAAAAAGGTGAATTTCAATTTGAGTTTGCTGGTTGGGGACCAGATTATCCAGACCCTATGACATTTTTAGATATGTGGGTAACGGGGAACGGACACAATACAGCTGGTTATAATAGTAAAGAGTATGACAAGTTGATTGAAGATTCTAAAACAGGAGAATTATCATCAAAAGATAAAGAAAGATGGGAAGCTCTTCAAAAGGCTGAAAAACTTTTACTTGAAGATGGTGTAATAATTCCTATATATCAAAAAGGTGTTTCTGTACTTGAAAAAGGACATTTAAAGGGACTTCAAAGACATATGTTTGGTTGTTCTCTTACTTTTAAACACGCAACTACTACAAAAGAAACTGATGGCAAAAAAATTATTAGATTACTTGCAAGTGGTAACGTACCTAACTTAGATAATAGTAAAGCAACAGATACAGTATCTTTCCAAATTTTAGGTAATGTGTTAGAAGGACTTACTATGCTAGGCGAAGGCGACAAGTTAATACCTGGTTTAGCTGATAAGTGGGAAGTGTCAGAAGATAAGAAAACTTATACATTCCATATTAGAAAAGATGCGAACTGGTCTAATGGAGAGCCTGTAACAGCTGAGGATTTTGTAACATCTTGGAGAAGACTTGCTGATAAGAAGACGGGTTCACAGTATCAATTTATGATAGAAACAGCGCAAATTAAAAACTTTAAAGATGTAATGTCAGGAAAGAAAAAGTTAGAAGAATTAGGTGTAAAAGCTAAAGACGCTAAAACTTTAGTTGTAGAACTTGAGCAGCCATTACCTTTCTTCTTGAAATTAATGTCATTCCCTAACTTTTACCCAATTAACAAGAAGTTTTTAGCAGCACAAGGGGAAAACTTTGGTAAAACAGGTAAAAACTTATTATACTGTGGAGCATATTCTATAAAAGAAATTAAAAATGGATATGGCTATTCAATTGTAAAAAATCCAAAATATTATGACGCTAAAAACGTTAAAAACGATGGCGTAACTTATAGAATAGTTAAAGACGTTGCTTCAGGTGTAAATCTATATGAAAAAGGCGATGTTGACCAAGCTGGTCTTACTGCAGAATACGTAGACCAATTCAAAGATAGACCTGATTTCAAAGAATATGGCGATACTGCTGTATTTTACATAGTATTAAATGTAGGAAATAAAGGTACTACAAAATAGTATGATAAAAAAACTTGGATATTTATCCAAGTTTTTTTTATTCTCCAAATTAATGATGTTTGTTTGATGAAAGATAGCAAGAGAACAATTAAACAAAAAATTATAACAAAGTAAAATAAAAAGCTAATAAACTTAAAAATACAAAGTTTGTTAGCTTTTTTTAAAGAAATAACTTTATTTTACAAAAAAAACACAAAAAAACTTTTATAAATAAATCTTTTATAAATAAAGAAAAAGACAATAATACTTAAAAATAAAAACTAAAAATAGTAAAAATAAAGATTTTATATAGTTAAACTTAAATAAAAATCTAAAAGTTACAAAGTTGATACTTTTATTAAATTTCAATGGGCTATAATCTGTAGCATCGTAAATGTTTGAAAAAAGGAGGCTTATATGAAAAAACTTATATCGATAGCTTTGGCTGCGGCTCTTATTTTTTCTTTAACTGCTTGTGGCGGAAATTCTACAATGGTTAAGAAAAATGGAAAGGAAAAGTCAAAAACTGAAAAGAGTGTAGAAAAAGGAACAATTTCTGCAAAAAAACTAATGCAAAACAAAGATGCTAGGTTAGCATTTGCTTATGGATTTGATAAAAACTATATAGCAGATACTATATTGGGTAATGGTTCTAAACCTGTAGACTTTTTAGTCCCACTTGGGATTGCAAAAGGAGTGGATGGTAAGGATTTTAGAAATGAAAATCCAAAAGGATTTATTCACTATGATGTTAAAAAAGCAAAAGAACATTGGGCAAAGGCTAAAAAAGCTTTAGGATTTGACAATGTAGAAATTGAATTTTTAACTTTTGAAAATGAAAGCGGAAAGAAAATTGCTGAATATATTCAAGCTCAACTTACTGAAAATTTAGATGGTCTTACATTAAAAATAAAACCACAACCATTTAAGCAAAAAATTCAATTAGCTAAAAAGGGAGATTTCCAATTTGAATTTGCGGGTTGGGGACCAGATTATCCGGACCCTATGACGTTTTTAGATATGTGGGTAACGGGGAACGGACATAATGTAGCTAGATACAATAATAAAGAGTACGATAAGTTGATTGAAGATTCTAAAATGGGAAAACTTGCATCTAAAGATAAAGAAAGGTGGGCAGCTCTTCAAAAGGCAGAAAAACTTTTACTTGAAGACGGCGTAATAATTCCTATATTTCAAAAAGGAATTTCTGTACTTGAAAAAGAGCATTTAAAGGGACTTCAAAGACATATGTTTGGTTCTTCTATTACTTTTAAACACGCAACTACTACAAAAGAAACTAACGGTAAAAAGATTATTAGATTACTTGCAAGTGGTAACGTACCTAACTTAGATAATAGCAAATCAACAGATTCGGCATCTTTTCAAATTTTGGGTAATGTATTAGAAGGGCTTACTATGCTAGGAGAAGGCGATAAATTAATACCCGGTTTAGCAGATAAATGGGAAGTATCAAAAGATAAGAAAACATACTCGTTCCATATTAGAAAAGATGCAAATTGGTCTAATGGAGAACCTATAAAAGCGCAGGATTTTGTAACATCTTGGAGAAGACTTGCTGATAAGAAGACGGGTTCACAGTATCAATTTATGATAGAAACTGCTCAAATTAAAAACTTTAAAGGTGTAATGTCGGGAAAGAAAAAGTTAGAAGAGTTAGGAGTAAAAGCTAAAGATGATAAAACTTTAGTTGTAGAACTTGAAAGACCGTTACCATTTTTCTTAAAATTAATGTCTTACCCTAATTTCTACCCAATTAACAAGAAGTTTTTAGATGCGCAAGGGGAAAACTTTGGTAAAACAGGCAAAAACTTGTTATACTGTGGTGCGTATTCTATAAAAGAAATCAAGAGTGGATATGGTTATTCAATTGTAAAAAATCCAAAATATTATGACGCTAAAAACGTTAAGAATGACGGGGTAGATTATAGAATAGTTAAAGATATTGCTTCAGGTGTAAATTTATATGAAAAGAACAAAGTTGACCAAGTAGGTCTTACTGCAGAATATGTAGATCAGTTTATAGATAGACCCGATTTTAAAGAATATGGTGATACTTCTGTATTTTATATAGTGTTAAATGTAGGAAATAAGAAAACTACAAAATAGAAAAATAAATTTTATTTTTATAAAAGCATTACAGTTTTATAGCTGTAATGCTTTTTTTGATTATACCATTTATTAGATATATAATAAATAGGAATAGATTATTATAAAAGTTATTTATTGATGTTGCAATTATACATGATAAGGTATATACTAATTAGTACAATATGAGTGTATAAATATTAAGTAAACAATATATAGGGGGATATGTTATGAGTTTACATATAAAACTTGATGATAACAATGAAAGCATTTTTAGTAGTCATACTATAGATTTTGAACTTGCAAAAACTAAAATACCAAGAAATGAAAATAACGCAGAACTAATTAAAGAATTAATAAAAGAAGAACTTTTTTTAGACGGAAATGCTAGACAAAATTTAGCAACTTTTTGTCAAACTTACCATGATAAACAAGTTCACGAACTTATGAATCTTTCAATAAGTAAAAATATGATAGATAAAGATGAGTACCCGCAAACAACAGAAATAGAGGCTAGATGTGTAAATATGATAGCTGAACTTTGGAATGGCAAAAAAGCTGTAGGAACTTCTACCATAGGTTCTAGTGAAGCTTGTATGTTAGGCGGAATGGCTATGCTTTATCGCTGGAAAGCAAAATGCAAAGAAGAAGGAAAAGATTATAGTAAACCTAATATTGTATGTGGTCCAGTTCAAGTTTGTTGGCATAAGTTTGCAAGATATTGGGACGTAGAACTTAGAGAAGTTCCAATGGAAAAAGATTCCCTTTATATGACGCCAAAGGGTATGCTAAAATGTGTAGATGAAAATACTATAGGTGTTGTTACCACTCTAGGACTTACTTTCACAGGAAAATATGAACCTGTAAAAGAGTTGTCTGATGCGCTTGATGAGTTAGAAAAAAACAAAGGACTTGATATTGATTTACATATAGATGCTGCGTCAGGTGGCTTTTTAGCACCGTTTTGTGCACCAAATTTAGAATGGGATTTTAGACTTCCTAGAGTTAAATCAATATCATCTTCAGGACATAAGTTTGGACTTGCACCATTAGGCTCAGGTTGGGTACTTTGGAGAGATAAACATTCTCTTCCTGAACAATTAATTTTTCATGTAAATTATCTTGGGGGAGATATGGAAGTTTTTCAGTTAAACTTTTCAAGGCCAGCAGGGCAAGTGATTTCACAATATTATTTATTCTTACGTTTAGGTTATGAAGGTTATAAAAAAATACATGACAACTGTTATAAAGTTGCAAAGTATTTATCGCAAGAGTTAGAAAAAACAGGGATTTTTGAAATTCTTTATAGTGGAGATGCAAACGAAGGAATACCTTGCGTAACGTGGAAATTAAAAAAGGATGTTGATGTTTCTTTTAATCTTTATTATTTTGCCGATAAATTAAGAAGTCGTGGGTGGCAAGTTCCTGCGTATTCACTTCCTGCTAATGTAGAAAATATTGTAGTTCAAAGAATTTTAGTAAAAAGAGGATTTAGCTTAAATATGGCAATACTTCTTATGGAAGATATAAATAGAACTATTAACTACTTTAAAACACATAAAATAAGTACGAATTTAGAAAAAGAAAAAATAGGTTTCTTTAGACACTAAAAAAATACCCCATAAGTAATTATGGGGCATTTTTATTATATAATTAAAGTGTAAAATTATATAATTTTTATCTTCAAATTAATGGTCGTTAAATGAAAAAAGTTTACTTTAATAAAAATGATATTTTTTTATAGATTAATAAAGTTACAATAGAAATTATTGTTCCTTTTAAAATGTTGAAAGGTAGTATCCCAAAAATCACAAGTGTAAACTTGTCTTTTATCATTGGTATTACTGCGTTAGACATTGCGATTATGCTGTCTAAAGGTATAAATTTTGAATAAAGTGGTATTAGTATGAAATAGTTAGTTAACACGCCAACAATGCTCGTTGATAATATACTTACACCTAATGAACTCAAAACACATTTTTTTGTTCTATGTTTTTGGTATATAATTCCTGCTGGAAGAACAAAAGCGCTACCAATTAAAAAGTTTGCAAGTTCTCCTACTCCTGCAGTACTTGTCATAGGTAAATGTAAAAGATTTTTAAATAGTTCTACTGCTACGCCAACAAGTGGAGATATTGCAAAACTAGCTATTAAAGCGGGCAAATCACTAAAATCAAATTTTAGAAATGATGGAAAAATTGGTATAACCATTTTCATAAGAAATAGTATATATGATATAGTTGAAAGAATAGCTATTTTAACTAAAATTTTAACTTTGTTGTTTTTATTCATTGAAACCTCCTGTTTCTTTAGTTAATTTATAAAAAAAATACCCTGAATTAAATCAGGGTATTTTTGACAAATAAAAAAAGATATCATCTTCTTTCATCCAGACTATACTGTCGGTACTGGAATTTCACCAGTTCAGCTTTCGCTCGTGGACTATAACCACCGGTGAGGAATTTCACCTCGCCCTGAAGATATTTTTATATTATATTAGTTTATACTATTTGTCAAGCATAAAAAAAGAGAGTTAAACTCTCTTTTTTTAATAAGAACCTTCAATTTCATTATTTATCGCTGATTGTAATAGTACCATATTTACGATACCAAGACCAAATAGGCTTAATACTAAAAATAATAATCCACCATTTACTTTTTCATCGTATTTGATATAGTCATAATTTTCACCTAGCTTATATGACCAATAAATTGCATATAAACCAAATGTAATTATACTGAAGATTAAAGCTTTAAGCCCATTTGTTTGCCATTCTTTATTAGCTAGTCTATTTGACTCATCTGTTATTACTATTAACCAATATAGATGGTATAAACCGAATGTAATTATACTAAATATTATTGCTAAAACAATATTTCTGCTTTTCATTTGGATTTCTCCCCCCCCATATATTATTGTTGATATCAATAATAACATATATTAGTTTAATAGTCAAATATAAATAATATATTTACCATTTAATAGGTATTAAATTTTTTGATTTTAAATATAAATTTGCTTTACTAAAATGAGAACAACCTTCAAATCCTTTCCTGGCTGAGAATGGACTAGGGTGTGTTGTCTTCAATATTAAATGTTTACTTCCATCTATAAATGTAGTTTTTTGTTCAGCTTTTTTACCCCATAACATAAATACTATATTTGTAGTTTGGTTAGATATTTCATTTATTATTTTGTCCGTAAATGTTTCCCAACCAATGTTTTTGTGGGAAAGGGGCGTATCTTTTCTAACTGTAAGCACGGTATTTAAGAGAAAAACACCTTGTTTTGATAAGTAACTTAAATTTTTGGGTCTTTCTATATCGTCTTTCATATCTCTATTTACTTCTTTTAATATATTTTTAAGAGATGGTGGTATTTTAACGTTTTCATTTACCGAAAAAGCAAGTCCATTGGCTTCATTTTCTCCATGATATGGGTCTTGACCCAATATTACAACTTTTATATCGTCAATATCTTTTGACTTGAAAACATTAAAAATATCATCAATTTTTGGGTAAATTGTGTAATTATCAAGTTCAATACGTAAAGTTTTAAGTAAATTATTAAAATATTCTTTTTTTGATTCTCTTTGAATTAGGCTTTTAAATTTTGGTTTAACATCTTTTAAAAGAATATTAAGTAAATTATCTGTATTATTCATTTTAATCCTTTATTATGCTTTTTAAATATTTTTTGAAATCAGTTTTTAAATTTTCATCTCTAAGTGCGTATTCAACTGTAGCTTGTAAGTATCCAAGTTTATTTCCTGCATCGTATCTTTTGCCTTTGAAATTGTAAGAATATACAGGTTCTTTTTCTAATAATCTATAGATAGCATCTGTAAGTTGAATTTCTCCACCTGCTCCTTTTGGAGTATTTTCTATCTCTTTGTATATATTGCTTGTTAATATGTATCTGCCTAGTATAGCTTGGTTGCTAGGTGCTTTGTTAGGTGTAGGTTTTTCTATCATTTCCGTTACTTTATATACATCATCAGTTAGTTTTTCGCCGCCTACTATCCCGTATTTTGAAGTATCTTTTTTTTCTATTTCTTGAACGCCTAGTATGCTAGAATTAAATTTTTCATACATTTCTATTAACTGTTTTAAACAAGGTTTATCGTCGTTATAGACAATATCGTCGCCCAACAGTATTGCAAAAGGTTCGTCTTTTGTAAATGATTTTGCCATATATATTGCGTTTCCAAGTCCAAGCATTTCAGGTTGTCTTATAAAAAATATATTTGCTTTTTTGTGTAAATCTTTGATAGAATTTAATTCTTCTATTTTGTTTTTTTCACTTAGGATACTTTCTAATTCGGGAGCTTTATCAAAGTGGTCTTCTATTATAGATTTACCCCTAGATGTTATTATTAAGATATCTGTAATTCCTGAATTTACAGCTTCTTCAACTATATATTGTAGTGATGGTTTGTCCACTATGTTTAACATTTCTTTAGGCATAGCTTTTGTGTATGGTAAAAATCTTGTACCAAAACCTGCTGCAGGTATAACTGCCTTTGTAATTTTAGACATATTTTCTCCTTATTTTTTAATAAAAATACTAAAATGTGATAGTTTAATATCAGTTATATTATAACATAAAACAAAAAAAAATAACATAAAATTTAAACTATTAAATTTTAATAAAAGTTTACAACTAAATGTTTTAAATTAAACGTTTTAAGTTTATAAATTAAAACTATGTAAAGGCGTAAAAAAATAAACATTAGCTTAAAACCAATGTTTATTTTAAATATTCATAAATTATCAATTAACGCTCTATAGCATTTGAACGCAAACATCTAGCACAAACTTGAATTTTTTGGCTAGTACCATCAACAACAGCTTTTACTTTTCTTAGATTAGGTTTCCAAGTTCTTTTATTGTGGTTGTTAGCGTGTGAAACAGCGTTACCAGCTACTTTGCCTTTACCGCATACGCAACATACTTTTGGCATAGTTACACCTCCTCTTTTTTGCTATCAATACACAACATTGTATCAAATATTTTAAGATATTGCAAGTAAAAAAAATATTTATTTTTATTTTTTTGTTTTTATGGTAAAATAATGCATTGTAATAATTTATAAAAAAACTATATTTTTGTTAAATATATAAATTTATTTTGGAGAGTTTATGTTTAGTTCTAAAAAAGTTGATATGACTACAGGAAATATCACAGAAAAACTTATAAAAGTTGCAATTCCTATAATGCTAATATCTTTTATGCAAATGGCTTATAATATGACAGATATGGCGTGGCTTGGAAGACTTGGGAAAAATGCTGTTGTAGCATCGGGAACAGCGGGATTTTATATGTGGTTTTCTTCATCTCTGCTTTTAGTTAGTAAAATTGGTGTTGAAATAAAAGTTTCTCAATATACAGGGGCAGGTAATGAAGTAAAAGCTAGGGAATATGCTAGAAGTGCTGTGCAATTAGGTATAATTTTAGGCAGTATTTATACAATTTTTCTAATGATTTTTAAGTATGACTTAATTCAAATTATTAATATCAATAATGAATTAATTAATATAAAAGCAATAGAATATTTGAATATAATATCTTTTGGTATTGTTTTTAGTTTTTATAATCAAAATATGTCTGGCATATATTATGGTGTTGGAAATAGTAGAATACCTTTAATTTTTAGTTTTGTTGGGCTTTGTCTAAATATGATACTAGACCCTGTTTTAATATTTGGGTTATTTGGATTTCCAAATTTGGGAGTTAAGGGCGCCGCTATAGCTACAATAGTATCGCAGTTATTAATAACTTTGCTTTTTTCAATACATATAAAAAGCAAAAAATCTCCATTTACAGAATTTCATATTTTTAGAAAACCTATTTTTAAAGATATGTTTGAACTTTTTAAACTTGGTTACCCTGTTGGTTTTATGAGTGGTATGTATACAATTTTTGCTATGATAATAGCTAGAATGCTTACAAAATTTGGAGATGGTCCTATTGCAGTTCAAAGAGTCGGTGCACAGATAGAGTCTATATCGTGGATGACTGCAGGTGGAATGCAATCTGCTATTAGGTCGTTTACAGGTCAAAATTTTGGTGCAAATAAGGTTGACAGAATAAAAAAGGGATTTTTAAGTGCTGTAAAGTTGACTAGTATTTTTGGCTTATTAGTTACATTTACTATGTATATATTTGCAGGAGATATATTTAAACTATTTTTAAACGATGCTAGTTGTTATAATGACGGTATAAAATATCTCCAAATACTTTCGTTATCTCAACTTCTTATGATGATAGAAATGATTTCTTCAGGTGCTTTTGATGGACTAGGGATAACAAAATATCCATCTATTATAGGTGCTGTATTTACGGGAATTAGAATACCTATTGCTGCGATTTTGAGTAGTAGTGTTTTATTGGGGTTAGATGGTTTTTGGTGGACAATAACAATGAGTAGTAATATAAAAGGAATTATCTTGATAATTAGTTTTTTACTTTATATAAATTATAGTAAAAGGTTTCAGAGGTGAAACATTTGTATTAATAAAGCATAGAATAAGATTATAATTTAAAAGACAGTTAGATTTTCTAACTGTCTTTTTTAGTGTGAGCATTTAAAATATTATAAAATTTTGTAATAAAATATTGAAATAAAGTTTTAACAGGAGTAATATATAAGTAGTAAAAAAGTATCATATAGCTAATAAAAAAAACTTGGTATATACCAAGTTTTGACTACACATGTAGTTTAGCCCTAGGGCGATTACAATAAATTGTTATTTGAACTTTGTAATGTAGATTATATGTGTAAAAACACATTTATAGTATATATAATAAAGTTTATATTGTCAACTTGTTTTAGAAATTTTTTTGGAGGATATTGTGAAACAAAAGTTTGGAGATTATTATCTTGGTTTTGATATTGGTACTAATTCTGTTGGTTGGGCAGTTACAGATTTAGATTATAATGTTATAAGGTTTAACAAAAAATCTATGTGGGGTTCAAGACTTTTTTCTGAAGCTGAAAATTCAAGTGATAGAAGAACTCATAGGGCAAGTAGAAGGAGATTAAAGCGAAGGAAGTTTAGAATAAAACTTTTGCAAGAACTTTTTGCAAGCGAAATTTCAAAAGTTGACACTTCATTTTTTATTAGACTTAAAGAAAGTATGTTACATTTTGAAGATAGGTCTGTAAATAATAAATATACACTTTTTATGGATGAGGATTTTAGCGATAAAGATTATTTTAGAAATTATCCTACAATTTTTCATTTGCGTAAAGCTTTTGTAGACGGTGAAAATATTGAGGATATAAGATTATTGTATTTAGCTATCCATAACATAATTAAAAAGCGTGGGCATTTTATATTTGAAGGACAAGATTTTAATTCAGTTAACAGTCTTGAAGAAAGTTTTAATAAGTTTAGGTCTTATTTAGAAGATGAAATGGATATAATTCTTGATTGTGATAGTAAGTCCATTGAAAAGATTTTATTAGATAATTTAAGTAAGACAGATAAGGTTAATAAATTATTAGAACTAAGTGGGATAAAAGATAAAAAAATAAAGCAAATGTTTACAGCTATTGTGGGAAATAAAGCTAATTTTAAAGATATGTTTGATGATGAAAATTATTCGGATAAAGAATATAAAATAAAGTTTTCTGAAATTGAATATAATGAAAAACGACCTGATTATGAAGATATGCTTTTCGATAGAATTGAACTTATAGATATTTTAAAAGAAATTTATGACTGGAGTATTTTAGCTAAAATACTAGGTTCTAATAAATTTATAAGTCAAAGTATGGTTAGTATATATGAAAAGCACGAAAAAGAGTTAAAGGATTTAAAAAAGATTATAAATAAATATGATAGAGATGAATATATAAGCTTTTTCAAAGATAAGTCTAATGAAAAGGGTTATTTTGCATATATAAATCACGAATATCTTAATGTTAAAAAGGGTGCTTTAGAAAATAAAAATTTATCGCAAGAAGATTTATCAAAACATTTAGAAAAGGTTTTTGAGGAAATTGAAGAACGTATAGAATTAGAAGATAAAGAAGTTTTTCACACTCTTTATGATTCTATAAAAGAAAGACAAATTTTACCAAAACAAAGAGTTTCAACAAATGGTGTTATTCCCTATCAGGTTCACAAATATGAACTTGAAAAAATACTTGAAAATGCTCTTGAAAATTTTGAATTTTTAAAAGAAAAAGATGAAAAAGGATTTACTATAAAAGATAAAATTATAAAGTTATTAGAATTTAGAATTCCTTATTGTGTTGGACCGCTTAATGATTATCATTCTAAAGATAATGGTAAGGATGGTTTTAGTTGGGTTGTGCGTAAAGAAAGCGGTAGGGTAACTCCGTGGAACTTTGATGAAAAAATAGATAAGGATGCATCTTGTGAAAAGTTTATAACTAAAATGACTAATAAATGTACCTATATTTTAGGTGAAGATGTAATTCCTAAAGATTCTTTATTGTATAGTGAATTTAAAGTTTTAAATGAAATAAACAATATTAAACTTGATGGAGTAGAAATAGATTTAGAACTAAAAAAGCAAATATTTGATGAACTTTTAAGAACTGAAAAAAATATTACAATTAATAAATTAAAAATTTTTTTCAAAACTAAAGGTATTGATATAACTAATTTTAAAATAACAGGCATTGATAATGGAATAACGTCTAATTTAAAAAATCATATATGTTTTGATAATTTATTTGAAGAAGGGATTTCAAAAGGCGATAATAAAAAAATAGCAGAATCAGTTATACTTTATAAGTGTTTGTATTTAGATGATAAAAAAGCCTTTAGCAGGAAACTTAAATCTTTATATCCTGATATTGATGATTCTTTATTAAAGAGTTTTAAAAAATTAAGGTTTACGGGTTGGGGTAGACTTTCTGAAAAGTTTTTAAAGGAAATAGAAGGTGTAGATAAGACTACTGGAGAATGTTTTAAAAGTATAATTAAGGCTCTTTATAATACGAATTTTAATTTAGAGCAGTTATTATCTGATAGGTTTACATTTAGTGAAAATATAGAAAAAGAAAATAATAGTTTTAGTAGAGATATGTTAGATTATACTGATATTATTGATGAACTTTATTTACCACCTAATTTAAAGCGTAGTGTTAATCAGACTGTGAAGATTTTAGAAGAAATAAAAAGTATAACAGGAAAATCTCCTAAAAAAATTTTTGTAGAAATGGCAAAAGGTTCAAGTGAGGATGAAAAGGGTAAGAGAAAGAATTCAAGAAAAGATGATTTAATAGAGCTTTATAAATATATCAAAGAAAAGGAATATGATAGTGTTACATCTGAACTTGATGGGTATGATAATTCTGCACTTAAAAGCAAAAAATTATTTTTATATTTTAAACAATTAGGCAAATGTATGTATTCTAATGAAAGAATAGAACTAGACAGTTTATTTAATGAAAATATTTACGATATAGACCATATATATCCTAGAAGTAAAGTTAAAGATGATAGTTTTGATAATTTAGTGCTTGTAAAGAAAGAAATTAATTCTAGTAAGTCTGATATTTATCCGTTAGATATAGAAGTACAAAATAAAATGAAAGAAACTTGGAAGACTTTATATGATAAAAAACTTATGTCTACTAAAAAGTTTGATAGGTTGACTAGAAAGACAGGATTCAGCAGTGATGAATTAGCGGGTTTTATATCAAGACAACTTGTTGAAACTAGACAATCTATTAAAGCTGTGAGCAAAATTATACCGATTTTATTTAAAGATACAGATATTGTTTATTTAAAAGCTAAAAACACTTCTGAATTTAGGCATTATATTGATTTTCCAAAAGTAAGGGAAATGAATAATTTTCATCACGCACATGATGCGTATTTAGCCATAGTTGTAGGGAATGTTTATGATGTTAAGTTTACAAGAAATCCTCGTAATTTTATAAAGGAATATATGGATAATGAAGTAAAAAATCATTATTCACTCTATAAAATGTATGATAAAGATGTAAAAAGGGGTAATGTAGTTGCTTGGGAGAAAGGCAAAACATTAGGTGTAGTTAATAAACAGTTATCAAGAAATGATGTTTTGGTTACTGAAATGCCTTATATTGCTAGTGGCGCTTTATTTAATGAAACAAAACAGAGAAAAGCCAATAAATATTCATCTATGGTTTTACCTTTAAAAAATGATATAATTAGTGATACGAGTAAGTATGGTGCTTATAATAGTATAAAGGCTGCATATTTCTTCGTTGTAGAATATAGAGATAAAAAATCTTTAGTTAAATCTATTGAGATATTACCTATTTATATGAAAGATAAAATTAAAAGTGAAGAGGATCTTTTAAATTATGTAAAAAATGACTTAAACCTTATTGAACCAAAAATTATATTAAAAAAACTACCTTGTTATTCAAAAATTATATTTGATGGGTATCCGCGTATAATTACAGGAAAAAGTGGTTCGAAAATTTTAATTAAGAATGCTATACAATTAATTCTTGATAAAAAAAATATAAGGATTTTAAAAGATGTTATAAGTTATGTATCTACAGATGAAAAGTATAGAACAGTAAAAGTATATAAAATAGACAGAAATTATAAAAAAGGTAGATATGAAACAAAATCAGAAGCAGAAAAAAGGTTTTCTGGTGAGATGAATGAGCTTTATAATATTTATAAATTTAAACTTACAGAAGGAGTATATAAAAATAGGAGTGAATCTGTAACTAAACAAGTTGTAGAAAATGAAGAGGTGTTTAAAAATTTAGACATATATCAAAAAGCATTTGTTTTAAGCGAGCTTACTAAATTATTTTCAAACATTGCTAAAAATTCAGTGGATTTAAGATTTATAAAAGGAAAGCCAACTCAAGGTAAATTTACTGTTGGCAAGAAAATAACAAATAAGTTGGTTATATTGTATTATGAATCTGTAACAGGTTTATTTGTAAATAAATTGGAATTATAGTTATGGCTTGGCGTACTGTCGTTATATCAAATAGGTCTAAACTTGATCTTAAATATGGAAGTATGGTTGTCAGACAAGCAGATGATATTGTTAAAATTCACTTATCAGAAATATCAACTCTTATTTTAGAATCTACAGCAGTTTCAATTACTACAGCCCTTTTATCTGAACTTATAAAAAATAAGGTTTTGGTTATTTTTTGCGATACAGTTAGAAATCCTATTTCGGAGTTAGTACCATATTATGGAAGTCACGATTCAGTTTTAAGGATAAAAGAGCAGTTTAGTTGGAGTGAAGGTATAAAGGGCAAAGTTTGGAAAGAGATAGTAACTCAAAAAATTAAAAAGCAAGTAGAACTTTTAAAAAAATATGGGTTTAAGGAACATACTTTGCTAGAAAAATATATTTTAGAAATTGAAAATTATGATAAAACTAATAGAGAAGCGCACGCAGCTAAAGTTTATTTTAATGCTCTATTTGGAAAAACTTTTTCTAGGAGAGAAGACAACTCTTTAAATGCGGGTCTTAATTATGGTTATCAAATATTACTTTCTATGTTTAATAGGGAAATTGTAAATAGTGGGTATCTTACTCAAATAGGAATATTTCACTCAAATAGATTTAATCATTTTAATTTATCGTCCGATTTAATGGAGCCGTTTAGAATTTTGGTAGATGAAATTGTAGCTGAAAACCTTTTTGAAAACTTTGGGACTGAAGAAAAGAGGATAATGCAAGGTATTACATCTATACAGGTTATAATATCTAATAAAAAGCAGTATTTAAACAATGCTATAAATATATATGTTAAATCTATCTTGGAATCACTTAAATCAGATGATATATCAAAGATTAAGGAATATAGAAATGAGTTATAGATATATGAGAGTTTTAGTTTTTTTTGATTTGCCTACTATTACATCTAAAAATAAAAGGGATTATAGAAAATTTAGAAAATCGCTTATAAAGGCGGGGTTTTATATGTTGCAAGAATCTGTATATTGTAAACTTGAATTAAATCATACTACCCTTAATTTTACCAAAGAGTATGTAATAAAAAATAGTCCTGATGAAGGGTTAGTTCAGCTTTTAACTGTAACTGAAAAACAATTTTCTAAAATGGAATACATAGTTGGAAATAGTAGTAGTAACGTGATAGACACTACTGATAGGATAGTTATATTATGAAATTTAGAATTAAAAATGTTGATAAAGAGTTCAATATTAGCGAAAACTCTGTAAATTTGTTGTTGATAGAAAATTCAATAGTTTATAGAAATTTGATTATGTCTTTTAATAGCTATAATAAAGATATGGATTTAATAATCTTTTATGAAGGTATTGAAATTTTGAATTTAAATAATATTGTTGAGTGCATTTTAGACTTTGATTTTATTGATATTAATAGGACTACAATTTTAAAAAAGTTTTACAAAAAGCTTGAAAAAAATTCAAATACTTATTATAGAGAAGAAGTTTTAAAATTAAGGGATGCCATAAATAAGTTTGTTTTTGATATTTCAAATGATGTTGTTTTAGATACAATTACAGGTGAAGAATTTAATTTAAGTAAAATTTTTGAAAGCGTAGATTTATCTGTTTATTATGATAAAGATGATATTGTAGATATTATATGTAAGTATATGGATTTTATAAATGAAGTTGAAAATAAATCAATCTTTATATTTTCATCATTTCGTATGATGCTTACAAAAAAAGAACTTGATTTTATTTATGAGTATGCAAATCAAAAAAAATATAGTATAATAATGTTAGAGAGAGTTTTACTATATGATGTTTTGCATAATGAAGATTTATTTATTTTAGATGAAGATTTGTGTGAAATATTTTAGCTATTTTAGTCTATGCGAAGAGTAGTGTCTTTAATTTTAGAAATGAAGCTTTTGAATTTGAGGTTTGAGAGTAGTGTAGATTATAATAGTTGTAAAACATGTTTTTTAAAATGGCAGAAATAAAAGAAGTTTGAGAGTAGTGTAGATTATAATAGTTGTAAAACATGAATTAGATGCTGAACTGAAAGACTATGGTTTGAGAGTAGTGTAGATTATAATAGTTGTAAAACATTATATTCATCTGCTAATTCTGATATAGAGTTTGAGAGTAGTGTAGATTATAATAGTTGTAAAACTATAATATTCTCCGTCAGAACTCTCAACCCGTTTGAGAGTAGTGTAGATTATAATAGTTGTAAAACAAGTACGAGAACCAAAAGTTATATTGAAAGGGTTTGAGAGTAGTGTAGATTATAATAGTTGTAAAACTTATTAGTTCTGCATCAACAGTTAAATTTTCTGTTTGAGAGTAGTGTAGATTATAATAGTTGTAAAACAGGTTTTATTAGTAATATTTGGGAAGGTATGTTTGAGAGTAGTGTAGATTATAATAGTTGTAAAACCAATATAAGGCATTTAAAATTGCTGCTGGGTTTGAGAGTAGTGTAGATTATAATAGTTGTAAAACTATTGCGTTAGGGTTTAACTATAGTAATAGTTTGAGAGTAGTGTAGATTATAATAGTTGTAAAACCAGTTTTTGATTTCTTCAATAAATCAACAGTTTGAGAGTAGTGTAGATTATAATAGTTGTAAAACTTTTTGTTCAACAATTCCATTAGCATAAGTGTTTGAGAGTAGTGTAGATTATAATAGTTGTAAAACTAGAACTTAAAATGATTAATATTAATATTAGTTTGAGAGTAGTGTAGATTATAATAGTTGTAAAACTTTTTACATAGTTTTGTAACAGAAAGGTAAGTAGGTAAATGGATTATATGGATGTGTGGTTAGAAGTGTTTATATCGCTGTTTGGCTGTATAGGACTTGGTATATTGTTAGGTAAGGTATATAAAAATTATAGAGATAGTAAAAAAGATGAATAATCTGTTTGATGTATTGCTTTATAGTTCTGTTAGATTATTATAAATAATAACGATTTAAATATGATAAAAGAAAGGTTTTTGTTGTGAGATTATGGCATCAAGATTTGATAAAGTTGTTACCGAGAGAGCAATTATTGGGTCAACATAGGGAGTGTTGTGCGTTACGTGGAAACGGCTGGGGCAAAAAACATTCTGTCGTAGATTATGTATTTACATATTCGCCTTATAAACTATATCAATACCATTTACTTATATTAAATGAAATGAAAAATAGGGGCTATAAACCTTCTGATGTTTGGTTTGATTTTTTATATAGGGGAAAATCTTGTGAGAGTTACGAAAAACTTTGCGTTTTAGACATTACCTATCCTATATATAAGGAACATAATGTTCAGTATTTAAAAGAATGTCTTTGTAATCTAAAGGAAAAAGAAATTTTTATAGATGTTAAAAAGATACCTAGTATTTAGGTATCTTTTTATTTGTAAAATCATCTATTAATTGAGATTTAGAGTTATTAATGCTATAATAAAAGTATTAGTAAAGTTTGGTGTATTTGGAGATTAAGTATGGTAAAAAAATTAGAAAATGAAATAGAAAAAGGCTTATCTTTAGAAAATATAGAAGTTTTAACAAAATTGTTATTAAGGTCTATAAAAAAGCTTGTTGATGAAAAAACTTATAATAAAATAATTTTATTAAAAAAACTTGCCATTTCTGAAAATTATGATGCTCTTGGTTTAGAAATAGCTAGTTTAGAAAAAAGTGAAGTTAAAATGGTTAGTCGCTTTTTTGCACTTTTGCCACTTTTAATAAACATTGCAGAAGATGTTGATTTAGCTTATGAAATTCAGTATAAAAATAATACAGATAAATCTTATCTAGGTAAGTTATCTAGTTCTCTTGAAAGTGTAAAAGATATAAATTCTCTTAATGATATTCATATTGTACCTGTTTTGACTGCTCATCCAACAGAAGTTCAAAGAAGGAGTATGCTTGATTTAAAAAATAATATCCATATTTTACTTAGAAAACATAGAGATTTAAAGGCTGATTCGCTAAACGAAGACGCTTGGTTAAATGAGCTTGAACAGACAATTTCAATTATGCTTCAAACTGATATTATTCGTGAGAAAAAATTAAAAGTTACAAACGAAATAAGTAATGTTTTGACTTATTACAATACTTCGCTTATAAAGGCTATAACAGATATTACAAATAAATTCAGGAAAAGCGGTGTAAAAAATAATAAATATACTCCTATTACAATGGGTATGTGGATAGGCGGAGACAGGGACGGAAATCCTTATGTTACTGCAGATACATTAAAACTTGCAGCTAAAAAACAGTGTGAATTAATATTATCTTATTATCTTAAAAGTTTAGATAAGTTATATACTAAGTTTTCTATGTCTTTGGAACTTGTAAAGGCTAGTAGTGAGCTTATGAATCTAGCGAATATGTCTACTGATAATTCTGAATATAGAGAGAAAGAACCTTATAGATTAGCTGTAGGATATATTATAAATAAACTTAAAAGAACTAAAAATTATATTGTAAAAGATATTAGCCAAAATGATATATATGCTAGCGATAATCAGTTTTATAATGACCTTACTATTTTAAAAAATTCAATAGAAAAATATAGCGGAAAAATTTTGTTAAAGGGAGAATTTGAAACGCTTTATACTGCTTTAGAAGTATTCGGATTTCATCTTGCAAGTATAGATTTAAGACAAGACTCTAGTATTCACGAAATATGCGTAAGTGAACTTTTTAAGTTTGCAGGACTTGAGTTTAATTATTCTAGTCTTTCTGAAGAAGACAAATGTAAACTATTATTAGAGCAAATAGTGTATGAAAAGAGAAAGTTATCTTCTGTAAATGAAGTAAAATCAGAGCTGCTTTTAAGTGAACTTGAGATTTTTCACACTACAAAAGAGTTAAAATCAAAAGTTGGAGAAAAAATAGTAACTCAAAGCATTATATCGCATACAACTAACGTATCCGATTTATTAGAGCTTGCCCTTTTGTTAAAAGAAACAGATTTACTAACAAGTGATAATTCTTGCCTAAACATTGTTCCACTTTTTGAAACTATAGAAGACCTTAAAAATTCATACTCTATTATGGATAAATATTTAAGTTATGATGTAGTAAAAAAATGGCTAAATGGTAGTCAAGAAATTATGCTAGGTTATTCTGATAGCAATAAGGACGGAGGTTATCTATCTTCTATTTGGAGTCTTTATAGTTCGCAAAAAAGTTTGTCTAGTTTGTATGATAAGCATGGAATAGTTATTACATTTTTCCACGGTCGTGGCGGAACTGTTGGTCGCGGCGGTGGTCCAAGTTATGATGCTATATTAGCACAACCTGTTAATAGTTTAAATAAGTGTATGCGTCTTACAGAGCAAGGGGAAGTTATCGGTGCAAAATATGGTAATAAAGATAGTGCTTATTACTATTTAGAATCTATGCTTTCTGCAATGCTTGTATCTAAATCAAAGGTTGTAACTAAAGAAATAGACAAGTATGAAAATGTTATGGAAGAGCTAGTTGATTGTAGTTATAAATCGTATAAGGCTTTAGTTTTTGAAAATCCTAAATTCTTTGATTACTTTTTAAAAGCGACACCAATAAATGCAATTTCAAAGTTAAATATAGGTTCTAGACCTTCATCGAGAAAGAAAAAATTGGATTTAAATGGACTTAGGGCTATACCTTGGGTATTTTCTTGGTCTCAAAGTAGAGTAATGCTACCTGCTTGGTATGGTGTAGGTACGGCATTTGATAATTTTATAAAGAATGATGAAAATAATTTAGGCGTTTTACAAGAAATGTATAATAATTGGCCATTTTTTAAGTCTGCTATTTCAAATATAGATATGGTTTTATCTAAAACTGATATGAATATAGCTAAATATTATGCTAGTTTATGTGATGATGAAGCTATAGAAATTTATGATATTATTTATAAAGAGTGGGAGCTAACTAAAAGTTTACTTCTTAAAATTTGTAAACAAAAAACTTTACTTGCTGATAACGCTTATCTTAAATCTAGTTTAGAACATAGAATGCCTTATTTTAACATTTTGAATTATTTACAAATTGAACTAATAAAGAGAAATGATATAGATTATGAAAATATAGTTCATATAACTATAAACGGAATAGCCACAGGGCTTAGAAATTCAGGCTAGTAAGGAGAAAATATGAAAGCTATTGAAATAGTAAACTTAAAAAAATATTATGGAAAAATAAAAGGTGTAGAAAATGTAAGTTTCTCTGTAAATGAAGGAGAAATATTTGGTTTTATTGGTCCTAATGGTAGCGGAAAGAGTACAACTATAAGGTCTATGCTTTCGCTTATATTTCCAACTTCAGGAACCATAAAAATATTTGGAAAAGATTTTATAAAAGATAGGGAAGAAATTGCTAAAAATATTGGTTATCTTCCATCAGAACTTTCTTATTACGAAAATATGAAAGTAAAAGATTTATTAGAATATTCAGCTTCTTTTTATAAAGTAGATTGTGAGAAGAAAAGAAATGAACTTGTAGATATTTTAAATTTAGATATAAACAGAAATATAGATGATTTGTCGCTTGGAAATAAGAAAAAAGTTGGCATTGTTATAGCTATGCAGCATTCACCAAAATTGATTATATTAGACGAACCAACTAGTGGACTTGACCCATTAATACAACAAAAATTTTTTGAAATAATTGAAAGTGAAAATAAAAAAGGAACTACAATATTGTTTTCATCTCATATTTTAGCAGAAGTTCAAAGATTAAGTGATAGAATAGGCATAATAAAAAATGGGGAAATGGTAAAAATAGGTAAACTTGAGGAATTAAAACTTACCAATTATAAAAATATTTATATATCTGCTGAAAAAGATATTTTAGATAAAATTTCTAAAATTAAATCTATAGAAGAATTAAATAGAAAAAATTTTGGTGCTAATTATGTCTATACTGGCGATATAAATGAATTTATTAATAGTATAGCTAGCTTAAATATAAACGATATAACTATAAGTGAACCGTCTATTGATGATTTATTTATGCAGTACTTTAGGGAGAATTAGAGTGAATATTATTAAATTAGAGCTAAAACTTACCAGAAAGCCTTTTGTTATATTAACTATTTCTTTATGTGTAATTACCAGCCTTATGTCTTTATTTTTTGGCGGCTTTTCTGAATCTATGGACGCTATAGAAACTCTTATAAATTCATATCCTAAAGGATTATTAAAGGGGTTTAGGATTGATATGTCGATTTTTTCTAGTTTTATAGCGTATTTATCTTATATAATAGTCTATGTATTAATAGCTTTGTCTATATATATGTTACAACTTGGAATGAGTATTACGAGTAGAGAAAAGACAATAGGAATGAGTGATTTTTTAATTGTAAAACCTGTAAGCAGAGTAAAAATATTTGTTTTAAAGAGTTTAGCATATACGTTTAGACTTTTAACTTTGGTGCTTTTTATATTTTTAACATCTTTATTTATGAATTATGTTTATGATGATATTGATTTATACAAAATATCTTTAATTTTTATATCATTTTGTTTAATTGGGATTTATTTTTTAGCGTTAGGAGCGTTTATATCGAGTTTTATGAAACAAAATAAACTTATAATTCCCCTTTCTATTGGCGTAGTTTTAATTATGTTTTTTATAACTATGTTTCAAAGAATATTTAGCGACAACACGCTTAAATATTTAACTCCATTTTCTCATTTTGATATAGCAGATATATCTGTAAAAGGTCATTTTGATAGTAAAATGTTTATTTTTAATATTGCATGTTCTATGATATTATTTACTATAGCTATTATTAATTATAAAAAGCAAGATTTTAGAAAGTAGGAATTTATGAATATTTATAAAAGAGAACTTGTGATAAGATATAAATCTACTATATTTTGGTCTATAGGTGCAGTTTTACTCATTTTATCTTCGTTTTATAAATTTGCAATTGCAGATTTAGGTGCTATGTCGTCTATGGTAAAATATATGCCAGAAGTCATTAAAGTTATGTACGGTATAAATGATTTAGATATCACAACTTTAGGCGGTTATGGCGGAGTTACTATAAATATGCTAAATATTTTAATTGCTTTTTACGGATTATTTTTAGGTTTTTCTTTACTTGGTAGGGAAAAGAAAAGTGGAACGATAGAGTTTTTATTTGTAAAACCTATATTTAAGAAAAAAGTTTTATTGCTAAAGATACTTGCAGGATTTACTATTATAGTAGGTTTTATAGGGTTTGTAGGTTTAGTTTTAACTATAGCTTTTATATCGCAAGGTGGCATAAACTCAGTATATATATTTAGAATGTTTATAAGTATTATTTCAAATGCTATATTCTTTTATAGTTTAGGAATTATTTTATCAATATTTTATAAAAAGTTTAATATTTGCATTATTGTATTTTTTGTAATTTATTTAGAAGCAATTTTTTTAAGATTAATGCACATAGATTTGTATATGTTTAATCCTATTGTAGTATTTTCAGGTGATGCCGTGGTAAACGGTCAAAACTATTTGTTATTGTTATCATTTTTATTATTATCAAAGTTATTTATACATATTGCTTTAAAATCTGTAAAAACGATGGAAGGATAATTAAACTTGAAAGAATATTTTTTAAAAAGAGAAAATGCTTACATTAGGTATCAAGACTTTTACGGGAAAAAGACGCCTATAATTTTTATACACGGTTTAGGTTGCGCTGGTTCTTTTGATTATATAGAACTTTTAGCTAATGATAAACTTAAAGAGCATAGACTGATATTTATTGATTTACTCGGCGCAGGATATAGTGATAAACCTAAAAATGCAGAATACACTGTAGATTTTCACGCTTTTTATCTTATCGATTTTATGAAAGATTTGGGTATAAAAAAATATGTACTTTTTGGGCATAGTTTAGGTGGAGCTATAGCGATAAAGATTGCAGACCTTGATAAGTCTAGCGTAGAAAGTCTTATAGTAGCAGAACCTAATTTAGATAAATCTACAAAAGGAGCATTAAGTTATATTATAGCGGAGTATTCAGAAAAAGATTTTGAAAAATTTGGTGTTTTTGAAGTAGTGGATAGGAGTAAAAGTAGCGGTTATAGGTTGTGGACAAGTTCATTTTTAAATTGGCTTGCTGTTTCAAGTTATAGACTTTCTAAAGATGCAGTACGCGGATCTAAACCGTCTTGGAGAGAAATTTTTTATAAATTATATATTCCAAAAACATTTGTTATGGGCGAACTTTCCAATATAAATATAGATGAAAAAGGCTTTATTGAGAATAAAATAAATATTGAGATTGTAAAAAATGCAGGACATTCTATGACTCTAGAAAATCCTAATGGACTTGCAAATGCTATTTTAAAAGCATTGGGGGATTAGTTTATGTATGATATTAAAGAAATATCAGCTTTAGAAACTTACGATATAAGGCATAAAATATTAAGACCGCATCAAGATTTTAATAACTGTAAATATGATACCGATAATTTACAAGGCTCTTTTCATATTGGCGGATTTGCTTTTGGTAAATTAGTTTCTATAGTTTCTTTTTGTAATGAAAAATGCGAAGATTTTGATGAAAAAAATCAGTTTAGGCTTAGAGCTATGGCGACCATTGAAGAATTTAGGGGTAAAGGTATTGGGCGACTAGTTGTAGCCTATGGAGAAAAAATCTTATGTGAAAGAGATATTAATTTAGTTTGGTGTAAAGCTAGGGTATCTGCTATGAAATACTATGAAAAACTTGGGTACAAAGTATTTGGCAATCCTTATGATTACCCTGGTATAGGTTTACATATCAATATGTATAAATTTTTAAATAAATAAGGACGGTTATATGGAGTATATTTTAGCGATTGTTTGTGGTTATTTAGTTGGTAGTATCCCATTTTCTTTTGTAATTGTAAAGATGTTTAAAAAAGTAGATTTAAGAACAGTTGGAAGTGGTAATTGCGGTGCTACCAATGTGTATAGAGCGGCTGGCATTTGGTATGCTATAATTACAGCTTTATTAGATGCTTGTAAGGCTGGAGTAGTATATTTATTATTTTTAAAATTTTATGGTGCTTATCCCGCTTATATAGGCGGATTTTTAGCGGTTTTTGGACATTGCTATTCGTTTATTTTAAACTTCAACGGCGGAAAAGGTGTAGCAACAGGACTTGGCTTGTTGACTATGGCAAGTCCTATTACAAGTGTTGTTATTTTAATTAGTTTTGCAATTCTGGTTTATATAACGCATTACGTTTCTCTTTCATCTATAATTGTGTCTTTAAGTGCGCCGTTTTTTAGTTATATGCTTGGCGTAAGTTTTGAAAAATGCAGCTTTTTATTTATTGTAGGTTTATTTATAGTTTTTAAGCATAAACCAAATATAGAAAGACTTTTGCGTGGAGAAGAGAAAAAAATATATTAGATTAGGAGTGAAAAATGATTCCTTTTAAAATAGCTTGTGATACTTGCGGTGTTTCTATGTCCTTTGATATAGTTAGTCAAAAATTTGAGTGCGATTACTGTGGAAATAGCAAGTTTTTGAGTGTGCAAAATGATGTAGTTCAAAATTGGGCTAACTCTATTAAAGATGATTTCGATAGAGATAAGGACAAAATAAAAAAATATGAATGTTCTAGTTGTAGTGCAGATATAAATATTATTTCAGAAACGGAGTTTTTAGTTTGTTTTAATTGTGGAAGTAGTATGGTATCTGTTGGTTTTGCTAGTTCTGAAAATTTTCCAGTCGGAGTTATTCCTTTTAAAATAACTATGGATGAAGTTATAGGAATTTTAAAAAATGAATTAAATGGTTCTTTGAAAAAGTTAAGTAAGGAAAAAAAACAAAAAATAATTAAAAATATAGATTCTATTATTCAAGTATATCTCCCATTTCAATTTTTTAGCGGAAGAGCAGATGTCAAGGTAAATAGATATGGTAGATATAACAGTAGAAAATTTAATTTGAAAACTTTTGTAAATGATAAAATAATTATTGCTTGTGACAATATAGATAATGATTTAATAGATTGCATAGAACCTTATGATTTGGACGAACTTGAAAAGTTTGAATTTATTTATATAACGGGTTGCCAAGCGAAAACTCAAGATATTAGCTATGAAAAACTTAAAACTAAATATGAAGCGGAGCTTATAGAAGATGCAAGAGATAGTCTTTGTAAAAAATTTGGAACAAGTTCTCTAAATATAAGTGTTTATCCCGAAAAAGATATTACTATGCCGGTTTTACTCCCTGTATTTTCATTAAATGTTGATGGTATAAATTTATCTATAAATGGACAGACGGGTAAAATTGCTATAAAAGAAGATAAAAAACTTTCAAAGTCTTGGATGTTAAAACCCTTTGTATTTATTTCACTTTTTTGCGTATTTATATATAATTTGTTTGCAGATTGGATTTTAGTGGCATCATTGGGTTTGGGTTTTGCTATATTTATTTTTTCAGTGTATGCAAATGTAAATAAAAGTTTTTTTTACAACAAATTTTTTGTATCTAAAAATCATTACAAGAGGAAAAATTATGTTTTATCTAAAAGTAAAACGAAAAAAAGCAGAGTATTTCAAAAGCCTATATTTTATGAAAATATAGATAATAAAAAAAGATTTGTAGATATAAAGTTTTTCCCTTTAAGGTTAAGAATTTTTGTATTTATATGTATGTTTTTCTTTAGTACTATGCCTATTTTTATAGATGTATTTAGCGTGGAATTTGGCATAACTAAATCTAAAGTTTTTGGTTCAGACTTTTGTGCAATCTGGCTGGGAATTAGTTTGATATATTTATTGTTGTACTATTTTACTTATATAAAACAGAGTCTTTACGATAGAGTTTATTATAGAATATATGGTACAAAGGGTATATATAGATATTTAAAAAATTCTTTTTCATTTTTTAGATTTATCAAAAATTCTTTAGGTGCATTTTTACATTTAACTAAATGGATTTTTATTATTGCAGTTTGTACTATGTTAGTAATAGTTAGAATATTTTTATATTTATATTGTATTAATTTATTTTTGGGTATAAATTTACTACCAAATGTGTAAGGTAAGCTTAATTATAAAGTTTTATAACAAAGTTTAGAAAGGAAAATTATGTTAATTGGAATAGATATTGGTAATACGCAAATGGTTTTAGGTCTTTTTGATAAGACAACAGGGGAGATTATAGACCAACTTCGAATAGCTACAGATATTAAGAAAACAGAAGATGAGCTTGCTTTTATAGTACTCGGATTATTTTCGCATAACAATTATGATGTGAAAGATGTGAGCGATATAATTGTATCTTCAGTTGTTCCACAAATAATGTATGCTATTGAAAAACTTTGTGATAAATACTTTAATTTAAAACCTATGATAGTTGGTCCTGGGATTAAAACGGGTCTTAATATTTTGTATGATAATCCAAAAGAAGTGGGTGCAGATAGAATAATAAACGCAGTATATGCAATAAAAGAGTATGGATATCCTTTAATCATAATTGATTTTGGTACTGCTACTACTTTTTGCGTTATTGATGAAAATTCTAATTATCTTGGCGGTTTAATTATGCCGGGTATAAAAGTTAGTAGTGAAGCACTTACAAATAGGGCTGCAAAACTTCAAAGAGTTGAGCTTAAAAGACCAAAAACTTTTGTCTGCAAAAATACTGTGGATAGCGTAAAAAGTGGTATTATAAACTCTGAAATAGGTGCTACTGAATATATAGTTAAAAATATAAAGAGGGAAGTTTCTATGCCTGAAAACACTAAAACTATTGCAACTGGCGGTCTTTCTCATTTAGTAGCAAAATATACAGATTGTATAGATATAATAGATGATGATTTGAGTTTAAAAGGGCTTTATGAAATATATAGGTTGAATAAATATGAAAATAGGTAACTTTGATTTAAAGGGTGCAATATTAGCACCTATGGCGGGATTTACAGATATACCATTTAGAGATATTTGTTTTAAATACGGAGCAGCGGCTACTGTTACTGAAATGGTAAGTGCAAAGGCTATAGAATATGGAAGTGAAAAGTCTTTAGAACTTTTTAAAATAAAAAATGTAGATGAACCTGTTGGCGTGCAAATGTTTGGTAGTGATGCTGATTGTATGGCTAGAGTAACTGAAAGCGTTTTTAATAATGAAAAATTTGCATTTTTAGATATAAATATGGGTTGTCCTGTTAGAAAAATTGTTAAAAATGGTGAAGGTTCAGCACTTATGAAAGAACCTAAATTAGTTTATGATATAGTTAGTAAGGTTAAAAAAGTTTCAAATAAACCCGTAAGTGTAAAGTTAAGACTTGGCTTTGATGAAGAAAATATAAATGTAGTTGAAATTGCAAAAGTATGCGAAGATGCAGGTGCTGATTTTATAGCGGTTCACGCTAGAACTAGAGCACAAATGTATTCGGGTATAGCTAGAATAGAGTATATAAAAAAAGTAAAAGATGCAGTAAAGATACCTGTAATAGGAAATGGCGATATAAAGTCGCCTTTAGATGCTATAAATATGATAGAAAAAACGGGTTGTGATTTAGTTATGATAGCAAGGGGTGCTCAAGGAAATCCTATTATTTTCAAGCAAATTAGAGATTACCTAGAAAAAGGCGTTTACGATAAAGAGTATTTGTATGAAGATAGAGTAAGAGATATTAAAGAGCAAAGTCTTTCTATGCTTAAATATAAGGGCGAATACGGTGCTATTATACAAATGAGAAAACACATAGTATTTTATTTAAAGGGCTTAAAAAATGCTACTGAAATAAAAATGAAAATTAATAGTTCTAAAAATTTAGATGAAATTTTTAAAGTTTTAGATTCTTACAAGGATATAAATGGAAGATAATAGAATATACATATTAAAAGAAATGCCAGTAGGAAAAGCGATAACTAAACTTGCACTTCCCGCCATAATCGGTTTTATGGTTATGGCAATATATAACGCAACAGATACATTTTTTATATCTAGGTGGAATTATAAAGGTGCATCTGCAGCGCAGGTACTTTTTCCAATAATGATGATAGGATCATCAATAGGGCTATCTTTTGGTATAGGTTCGGGTAGTTATATATCAAGACTTTTGGGTAAAAATTCTAAAGATAGAGCGACAAGCGTTGTATCGACATCTTTTTTTAGTGCAATATTAGTTGCGATATTTTATGTATCTATTGTTTATTATTTCCTGCCTTTTATGGTAAAACTTTTTGGTGCTAAAGGAGAGATTTTAGGGTTATCAGTTGATTATGGTAAATATATAGTGATAGGAGCTATGTTTGTTATACCTAGTATGGTTTTAAACAATTCTCTTAGGGCTGAAGGTAGTGCAAAATTATCTATGATAGGTATGGGTCTAGGTTCTCTTATAAATATAATTATTGACCCTATTTTTATTTTTACCTTTGATATGGGTATAAAGGGTGCTGCAATAGCGACGTTTATATCGCAAGGTATTTCTTTACTTATACTTTCGCAGTGGTATTTAAGAAAAAAGACGGTTTTAAATTTAAGTTATAAATATTTTAAGTTTGAAGTAAGTATATATAAAGAAATTTTTAAAATTGGACTTCCAACGCTTTTTAGGCAGTTACTTTTTAGTGTTTCTATGGGAATGGTAAATACTGCGTCAATGAAGTATGGAAGTTATATGCTTTTGTCTGCTATGGGGATTTCACAAAAAATTTCTTCAATACCTATGTTTTTTATATTTGGTATGGGGCAAGGACTTCAGCCAGTTGTAGGCTATAATTTTGGCGCTAAAAACTCGAAAAGAGTTCTTATGGCAGAAAAGGAAGGTATGAAAAAAACTTTTAGGGGAGCTTTAATATTTTCTATAATTTTATTTATTTTTGCTAGGATTTTAATGAACGCATTTGTGACAGAACCAAAAGTTATAGAGTATGGGGTTTTAATTATTAGATTTACAGCATTTGGAATTTTATTTACATCTATTTCTAATACAATAGCAGTTATATTTCAAGCGCTTGGTTTTGCTAAAATTTCACTTATGTTTTCAGTACTTAGACAAGGAATATTGCTTATACCTATGATACTTGTATTTCCATATTTATTTGGAGATTTAGGGGTAATATTGTCTATGTTTTTTGCCGATTTATTTACGCTTATAATTTCTGTGATTGTATATATACCATATTTACAAAAAGAGAGAAATAAGTTAAAAAGTTAGTATTTGAGAATTATTACACCAAAAAAGCACTTTTTTAAGTGCTTTTTTAGTACGATTATTTACCTAAAAATTCAGAAGAAGCTTTAGCTATCATTTCTTGCCAAGAAGAAAAGTCGCTTGCTTTTGAAACTACTTCATCTAATTTTTCTTTTGGTACATCTTTTATGCTATCTAAATCTGTTGGTAAATCAAAATTACTTAGTAATGAACCTATATTATCAAATTTTGTAAATTTCTTAATAAAATCTGCGCTTAATAGTTTAGAAATATCCATATCTCCTAAATTTTCTGATATTTTGTCTGTTATACTTGATACATCGAACATAATAATTCCTTCCTCTTTCTTTATCTTAACCGATAAACCATTATATCATATAACTACAATAATTTCAAATATCGTATAAAAAAGAATATATAAAGCCTTTGTGAATTTAAATATAATTTATAATTAATTATATTTAAATATATGATAGACAAAATAATAAATTTATTATATACTTGTACTGTAATATAAATTTAACGGTTAAATACAAATATAATATTATAAAACATTATCAAGGAGTAAATATGCAAAAATATGTAAAAATTTTAATTTTGGTAGCAATTACTTTTTCGTTGACAGCTTGTGGTTTTAATGTAGATAATAGGTCTACGAAGGAAATTTTACAAACTGCGATTAAGAAAAACGAAGAGATTTTATCGCAAGAAGGAAATCTTGATATAAATATGAGTTTATCTAAAAAGTTAGCAGTTAGAATTAGTAAATATTTAAACTTAAATTTATCAAATAGTGCTAAATTTACTAATTTAAATATGAAATCAAAATTTATTAAAGATAAAGAAACAAAGAAGTTTAAAATTGAAAACATATTAAATTATAAAGTTGGAGAAAAAAAATTTAATATAGAAGTTTATACTAATTCTGAAAATGAGTTTGTTATAAAACATCCGTTTAGTAATAAATATGGCGTTTTACCTAAAAATAATCTATTATATAGTAGGTTAGCTAAGAGTATAAAATTTCAAAGTTCTTTGGAGAGAAAAAACTTAATGCTTGATTTTTATTTTAAATTATTAAAGGATGAAAAATTTAAGACATTGAAAAAAGAGATTGAAATAAATTCAAAAAAAGAAAAAATTACATTGATTAGTTTAGAATATAGCGGAGAAGAATTTTATTCTTTTGTAGATAGGGTTATTGAAAACTTTCTTTCAAATGATATATATCCATTATACGCTAAAAGTCTTGAAATGAAAGAAATTGAAGGAAAACAACCTATTTCAAAAGAAAAGTTTGATAATTATACAAAAGTTTTAAAAACTTATTATAAAAAAAATCGTGAAAGATTGCTTGCCCATTTTAAAAATATTGTAGATGCTAAAAAAGTATCTTTAAATATAGGTATAAATAAAAAAGGATATATTGTCTATACTGATATTACCGTCGATATAGATATAAAAAATGAAAAGAGTGAAAGTTCAAAATTTTTTGTAAGATTTGAAACTAAAAATTATAATATTAATAAGTTAAAAAATGATGATATTAAATTTCCTGTTTTAAACTCTAAAAATAAAATTGATTTTTCTAAAGTTTTAGATGCTATATTGGAGTCGGTAGAATAAAAAAAATGCAAACTATTGATTAATAGTTTGCATTTTTTTATTCTATATGTTCTTTATGTTTATAATCTGGAGAATCAAATTCTATAGTAGTATGGTGTATATTTTCAGAAACTAACATTTTTTTTAGGTTTCTTTTTAATTCCATACATTTTCCTACATCAACATTTTCTTTAATTCTTATGTGAACTGTAAGTGCGTTTTGTGAACTACTTAATGCCCATATATGAAGGTGGTGTATATCTTCTATATATTCGTGATTTTCTAAAGCACGCCTAACTTTTTCTAAATCTACATTTTTAGGTACACCATCTAATACTAATTTCAAACTTTCTATAAATAAGCCAAATGTAGCTAAAAATACTATTATAGCAATGAAAAAGCTAGTTATAGGGTCAACTATATATAGTCCTGTATAATGTATTATTAAACCTGATATAACTACTGCAAGAGAAACGGCAGCATCTATTATTAGGTGTAAAAATGCACCCTTGATGTTTATATCATCTTTTTGGTCTTTAAAAAATAAAAATGCGGATACTGTGTTAATAACAACTCCTATGAGTGCAGTTATTATAATTGAACTACCTACTATTTCAGGAGCGCTACCTAGTCTTTCAACAGCTTCTACGCTTATACTTATTCCAATATAAAGTAAAAGCACTGCGTTCACTAAAGATGCAAGTATTGATGCTTTTTTGTAACCATAAGTGTATAATGAAGTTCTTGCTTTTTGAGTGAGTTTAATACCAATTAATGCTATTATCAAACTAGCCACATCACTTAAATTGTGGCTTGCATCAGCTATTAAAGCTAAAGAATTTGTAGTATAACCAACTATAAACTCTATAATAGTAAAAATTGAATTAAGCGCTATTCCTATTAAAAAGGCTTTACTAACAGATGTTATATCTTGTATGTTATGGCTATGTGAATGACTATGACCATGTGCATGGTCGTGGTTATGGGCGCTCATAAATCCTCCTTTAAAATTGATAATTATATATAAAATTTGGAATATGTATAGGTGTTTTTCTAAATTCTCTATTAAATCCTTTTAATAATGTTGGTTTTAAATTTATTTTAATATTTAAGTTAGACCTATCAGTTGCAATTTTTGTTTCGTATTTAGTTGTTAATTTATAAGTTTTTATAGGAAAAATTGAAAAAGTATTTATTTCAAAATCAACGGATTTTCTATTGCTATCAAGAGTTGTTTTTAAGTATATAGGATTTGAACCTTTTAATTTATTTTCTTCAGTTTCTTTGTATTTTAATATTTTGTCTTTAAACGGTATCATTGTAAAATTAGTTGGAAATACTGATTTATACATAGTATCCGCTAGTAAACTTTCATTATATTTTATAGATTTAATAGGACTTTTTGATTGTAATTCAATTTTTGTATCCAATATAAAGTTATATTTTCTATACATACCATCTTCGTAATTTCTATTTAATTTTGTACTAACTCTTACCCATGAATTAAAGTCATCAAAATATTGCACATAATAAGGAGAACTCATAGGCTTTTTATCCGATAATATTTTTTTTGAAAAAAGATAATCTTCGTGTATAGCTTTTATAGCATTTCTTATAAAGTTTTTATTGTCATCAATATCGCAAAGAAACGTCGAAAAACTGCTTTTTCTCATTCCTATAATATTAAATTTATTATTTTTAACATTATTGTTATAAAAGTTAATCCAACCTATCTTTATTATATTTTCTTTGTCTATTCCACGTATTAAGACAGGTGGCTTTGTGTTTATATCAAACTTATTTGTAAATTCATCTACGCTAACACTACCATATATGTACAGTCTAATTCCACTTTTGAAATAAGCTTTAAAATCTCTTCTTGCAATTTTTACTGTACTTGGTATAGCGATAGCATCAAACTTACTGTAATCACTTTTATTTATCATTGATAAGGGCATTACTTTTACGTTTTCAGGTAGAGTTTTACTGCTATATGAGTATATAGTATCATCGTGCACAAAAACTAAAATTTCAGGAGTAGTTTCTCCATATATTTTGTTTGAAAACGAAAAAACGCCTATTAAAATTGATAATATTAAAATAGATATTATTTTTGTTTGCATTTTTTTCATTTATTTTATAACCTCTACTCCGTTCATATAAGGAATTAAAACTTGTGGAACTGTTACAGAACCGTCTTCATTTTGGTAATTTTCAAGTATAGCTGCTACACATCTACCCACTGCAAGACCTGAACCATTAAGTGTATGTAAAAATCTAACCTTGCTTGTTTCTTCTTCTCTATATCTTATTCCCGCTCTTCTAGCTTGGAAATCTTCAAAGTTTGAACAAGAAGAAATTTCTACATATCTATCGTAACTAGGCATAAATACTTCTATATCATAAGTTTTAGCGCTACTAAATCCTAAATCCCCACCACAAAGATTTATAACTCTATAAGGTAATTTTAATCTTTTTAAAACTTCTTCTGCTGCTAATAATAAAGTTTCTAATTCATCATAACTTTTTTCTGGGTGCACAAATTTTACAAGTTCTACTTTATTAAATTGGTGTACTCTAATTAGTCCTCTAGTATCTCTACCTGCAGACCCCGCCTCTTTTCTAAAACAAGGCGTGAAAGCTGTGTGATATATAGGTAAATCTTCTTCTTTTAATATTTCATCTCTATAAATATTTGTTACGGGTACTTCCGCTGTTGGTGTTAAAAAATAATCCTTTGCCGGTATGTGGAACATATCATCTTCAAATTTAGGAAGTTGTCCTGTACCTAGCATTGACGCCCTATTTATCATATAAGGTACCATTACTTCTTTAAATTTATGTTCTGTAGTATGTAAGTCTAACATAAAGTTTATAAGTGCTCTTTCAAGTCTAGCACCCATACCTTTGTTTATGGCAAACCTAGATCCTGTTACCTTTACTGCTCTTTCAAAGTCTAGTATGTCTAAGTCTTCTCCTAGTTCCCAGTGCGGTTTTGGTTCAAAGTCAAATTTTGTTGGTGTTCCAACAACTTTTACCTCTACATTGTCTTCATCAGAATTGCCTTTTGGCGTATTTTCATTTGGCGTATTTGGAATTTCATAAAGCATTTCAGATAATTTAGAATCGTATATAGTTACCATTTCTTCATCGCTTGTAATTTCATCAGAAAGTTTTTTTAACTCTTTTAAAAATTCTGTTACATTTTCTCCTTGTTTTTTAAGAAGTGGAATTTTTTTAGATTCAGAATTTCTTTTAGCTTTTTTAGATTCAGTTTCTGTAAGGAGTCTACGTCTTTTTTTGTCTAGTTCTAATATTTTATCTATTGTATATCCTTTTCCCCTAATATCTAATTTTTTTTGTACTAATTCAGGATTTTCTCTTATTTCTTTAATATTTAACATTTTTTCCTCCGTTTAATAAAAATGGCGACTCATCTATTGACAAGTAGCCACTTTGCCTAAATAGGCTAGCTCATATAACTGCATACTAAATTTTCCTAAATAGCACAGCTACAAGTTCTTAATACTATAATTATACATAATTTTAAAAAAAAGTAAATAGTTTGACCCTAATTTTTAGCTTTATTGATAGATTTTAGGTGGTTTTTATATCTTTAAAATTCGTGTATATATTTTCTTTACCTATAATATCAATTACGCCCATTTTATTTAATACATCTTTTGGCTGTTCATTTAGTTCGCAAATTACAATTTTAATTTTACTATCACTGCATATTCCTATCATTCTTTTTAATGCATACACAGCTGTAGCATCTATGCTATTTACATATCTCATTCTAAGTATCATTGTTTTAGTTTTAGCATCTATTGTGTGTATAGTTTCTATGAATTTATTTGCAGCGCCAAAGAAAAATGGTCCATTTATTTCGTAGATATAAATACCGTTATTATGTATATTTTCAACTTTATTTGTAGAGTTATTAGTTTCTGTTTCTTCTGCAGCATCAAATGTTGAAATTTTTATATCTGTAAGGTTTGCCATACGTTTCATAAACAAAAATGATGCTAAGACCATTCCTACTTCTATTGCTATTACTAAATCAAATAGTACGGTTAAAATAAAGACTGCAAATAGTATTACTGCATCACTTTTGGGTGCAGATAAGATTTTTTTTAGCATTCTCCATTCTCCCATATTTATAGCAACCATAATTAGTATTGCTGAAAGTGTTGGAAGTGGTATCATTTTAGCAAGTGGCATAAATATTATTGTAATTATAAATAAGCATATAGCGTGTACTATACCCGCTATCGGAGTGCTTGCACCATTATTTATATTGGCTACAGTTCTTGCTATTGCACCTGTGCACGGCATACCTCCGAATAGAGATGAAGATATGTTAGCTATACCTTGTGCTATGAGCTCTGTGTTAGATCTATGTTTACCAGCTATCATTCCGTCGGCTACAACCGCAGATAAAAGTGATTCTATTGAACCTAGTAATGCAATTGCAAGGGCGGGCATAAACATTTTTCTAGCTATGCTCAAATTTATGTGGGGTATCTGAAAACTAGGTAAAGACATATCTAGGTTTTTAAATGCTGTATTTATTGTTACAACATCTATAGCAAAAATTTTTACTATAGCTGAACTTAAAATTAATACAACTAATGCGGCAGGTATTTTTTTATTTATTTTAGGTATAATTATTAATAAAAATAGTGAAACTCCTCCTATTAATATTGCTTTAAAATTAGTTGTAGATATGTATTTAGCATATAATAAAAGTTTATCTAAAAATTCGGCAGGCATTTTTTCCAAAATGCTTAATCCTAAAAAGTCTTTTACTTGAGACATAAGTATAGTTACAGCTATACCTGTTGTAAATCCTGATGTTACGGGGTATGGAATGTATTTTATCATAGCACCTAGTTTAAAAATACCCATTAAAACTATCATAATTCCCGCCATAAAAGTAGCAGTAATCATTCCGTCTATGCCGTATTGTAAAACTATGCCATAAATTATAACCATAAATGCTCCCGTAGGACCACCAATCTGAACTTTGCTACCACCTAAAAATGATATTATAAAACCACCTATTATAGCAGTATGAAGACCTTTTTCAGGACTTAATCCCGATGCAATTGCAAGGGCTATTGAAAGTGGCATTGCTATTATAGAAACTACAATTCCAGCTATAATATCATTTATAAGTTGTTCTCTAGTATATGTTTTTAAACAGGTAAAAAGTTTTGGTCTAAAAATTTCCACAAAATATCTCCTTTTCTTTTAAAAAATTTGAAGTTAGTATAGCACGATAATTTTGAAATCTCAACAAAAAGTTTAAGTTTTTTGTATAAATTTTATTATGTATTGTAATTTATTTTAAATTTTGTTTTTAAATAAAAAAAGATACATAGTATTAATATTATGTACCTTTATTCTGTGGATTTTATTTTTTATTTATCTGTTTAAAAATTTCTTCGTTTGTACCGTTTTTACATAATTCATCAACTAAATCACTATCAAGCGCTTTTGGTGGTATTAAAAATGCGGCATTATTTTTCTTAAAATCTTCTATCTTGATAGTAAGAATAGGTAAAGTTTTTAAAAACTCTGTATATTCTTCATTGCTTTCGCTATAATTTATTACAGGATCTAATTTAAATATGCCAAATTTTGCTAATGATTGAACTCTCCATACAATAGGTGGTCTTTTGCCGATATTTCCTGTTATCATTTGTCCTAATCTTACTTTTCCAGCTCTAGCTACGGCTGCTTTTATAGACATATCTAACCAGCAATCTTTAGATACTGCTTGAAATGAAAAATAGTCTGCTGCCGCTTCTGGAGCTAATGCTGCTGCGTAACGGTCTGCAGTATATTCCTCCGCTCTAGCAAGGGGATGAGATAAGTAAGGAACTGATTGAGTTATAAATGTTTTAAAAGAATATAAAATATCTCTATGCCCTGCTTTTATATGACCTATTTCTCTAGCTATAGCAAAACGTAATGCTCCCCAATCTCTTCCATAAGGTCTAGGTGCATCTAGTAAATCTGAATGGAGAAGTATTATAGCTTGTCCAAAATTACTAATGCTTTTTGCAGTGAAATCGGCACCTCCGACAATAGCCACTTTTGGAACATATTTTAGTCCAGCTAGTTTACTATAATGTTCTGATATTAAATATACGTGTTCAAATTGTGATTTACTAGCAAGTGCTCCTGTTGCTGCTAATTTATTTGAATTTATTATTCTCATTATTAAAAAAACGAAGGGGAATAAAATTATAAAACCAATGTATTGATAAATAGTATTAAATATTTCTTCACCTAATAATTTAATTAATGTTTTTTCTATATCAGGTATATACTCTAATAAACCTAAAGCTAGTAATCCTATAAGTATTGTTATTACAGTAACAGCGGTTGAAATAGTTAAAAGCAAAGTATGCCATTTATGTCTTATATAGGATTGTTCTTTTTTATCTAGTGGAATTGTTAAATATTCATTTTTCATATAATCCCCTTTATTTTATATACTTTAATAAACTTTACTATAAGTGTAACATATAATCATAAGAAAAATGATTACAAAAAATTAACGATTTAGTTGGAGAATATATTATAAATAAAAATTATTTTTATATAGTTTTTTTATTGACACTTTATTTTAGAATTTAAGGTTTATATTTTTTTATTTATAGTATTGAATTTTATAAATTTTATATGATATACTAATATTGTAGCTAATTTAATTATAATATAACAAAATTAATGGAGGATTTTATGTTAAAAGTATTAAATATATTTTTATCTAATACAAAGTTAGTTGAATTTGATTTTAATGTGCATTTAATTAATTATTTTTTAATGTTTAGTACTTTATATTTAGTAGGTTTACTTTTATTTATATTATACAAATCTTCAAAGAAAAAGAAATTTTAGGTTTTACAATATTAAAAATATTTTAAAAGCATATTAGAACTATAAAGTCTAATATGCTTTTTATAAGTATAGTTTATTTATTTTGTTGTAATCTATTTAAAACATCTTGATATACTGATTCTACTTCGCCTAAATCTCTTCTAAATCTGTCTTTATCCATTTTTTTCTTTGTGTCTTTATCCCAAAGTCTGCAAGTATCTGGAGAAATTTCGTCTGCTAAAATTATAGTTCCGTCTTCAAGTCTTCCAAATTCTAATTTAAAGTCTACTAAAATTAGATTATTTTCTATAAAAAACTTTTTAAGAAGTTCATTTATTTTAAAAGCATATTCTCTTATAGTTTCAATTTCTTTTTTTGTAGCTGCTTTTAGTGCGATAGCGTGGTAGTCGTTTATTAATGGGTCGCCTAAATCATCATCTTTGTATGAAAACTCAAATACTGGTTCATTTATTTCTGTACCTTCTTCAATACCCAACCTTTTAGCCATTGAACCTGCAATGATGTTTCTAATAATTACTTCTAGTTTTACTATTTCTACTTTTTTAACTATTTGTTCTCTATCTGAAACTAATTCTAAAAAGTGTGTTGGAATTCCATTTTTTTCTAAATAACTAAAAATTATAGAAGTCATTTTATTATTAACTACGCCTTTGCCTATTATACTGCCTTTCTTTTCGCCGTTAAAAGCTGTTGCGTCGTCTTTATATTCTACTAAATATTTATTTTTATCGTCTGTTTTAAATATTTTTTTTGCCTTTCCCTCATAAAGCATTTCTAGTTTTTTCATAAATTACCTCCTTATAATAATTCATTAATTTTTTTATTCTTTTGAGATACTGATTTTTTCATTTCGGTTTTCATATTTTTAAGATTTTGTTCAAGATTTTCGTATTTTAGAGATAGCATTTGTAACGCTAATATTCCTGCGTTTTTTGCTCCGTTGATTGCAACTGTTGCAACGGGAACTCCGTCAGGCATTTGTACGGTGCTTAATAAAGAATCTAGTCCGTCCATAGTAGAAGATTTAATAGGTAGACCTATTACAGGTTTTGTTGTTAGAGATGCAACTACTCCTGCTAGATGCGCAGCTTTTCCCGCTGCTGCGATAAATACATCTGCTGTTTTACATTCGTTTTCTACAAACTCACAAAGTTCTTTTGGAGTTCTGTGTGCAGATAAAACTCTTACTAAAACATCTACATTGTTTTCTTTTAAAACGCAGATTGCTTTTTTTACTACTTCGTAATCTGAATCACTTCCCATTATTATGGCTACATTCATTTTACTTCTCCTTTCTCCACTATTGTGGCTACACTTATTTTACTTCTCCTTTACCACTACTATGGCTACATTCATTTTACTTCTCTATTTTTTTCTCTTTAAAATAGTCTACTCCTGCTTTAAATAGCGTGTTATCAAAGTTTCCATTGTAGTTTATGTATAATCCGTCAGCTGCTCTTTCTGTATGTCCCATTTTTCCTAATACTCTTCCAGATTTACTTATGAGTCCTTCTATTGCGTACATAGATGAACTTGGATTATATTCTCCGTCCATAGTTGCAAATCCTTTTTCATCAACATATTGAGAAAAAATTTGTCCGTTTTGTTTAAATTTTTCATAAGTTGATTTATATAGCATAATTCTACCTTCGCCGTTTGAAACATAAACACTATTTATATCACCTATATTTTTAGCGGTTAACCAAGGACTATTTACGCTTGATATTCTTGTTTTTACTGCTTTTGATACGTGTCTGTGTATTTTGTTGTATGTAAGTGCGACAGCGTCTTCTTCTAAATCTTTTATTATATCATTTTCAAATAATCCAAGTTTTATTAAGGCTTGAAATCCGTTGCAAATACCTATTATAAGACCGTCTTTTTTGTTTAAATGGTCATTTATAGCTTTTTTAATTTCGTCATTTCTAAATACTGTTGCTATAAATTTTGCACTTCCTTCAGGTTCATCTCCTGCACTGAAACCACCCGGAATAGCGATAATATTTGCTTTATTTATTGCCTTTACAAATTTAGCTATAGAGTTTGATATATCGTTTACGCTTAAATTTCTAAATACTTCTGTAATTACATTAGCACCCGCTTTTTCAAAAGCTCTTTTAGTATCGTGTTCGCAGTTAGTTCCAGGAAATACTGGAATAAATACAGTCGGAGTGAAAGTTTCTTTTTTAGTTAATTCAAATTTTTTATCGTAGCTCAATGTTTCTATATTTTCATTTACATTTTCTTTTATTTCATATACGCTATCAAGTCCGTTTTTGTATGTATTTAAAAGTTTGTTTATATTAAATACTTTATCATTAAATGTTATGATTTCACTATCATTTATGTCTGCAATTTTAATTAAATCTAGTTTTTGAGATAAGTCTATTTCTGATTGTATTAATATGCTACCATAACTTTTAATATTTATGTTTTCAATGTTTTTCATATTAAAGTTTAGCCCTACACCGTTTCCAAATGCCATTTCTAGGGCGTCTATAATAAAGCCTTTATGGTCGATAGCTTTCATAGATAAAATATTGTTTTTGTTTTTTAGTATATCATCGTACATATTTTTCACTTTTAGTAAATCAATTTTTTCGTCTTTTATAGGTGTATTTGTCATATATAAATATGATTTTTTTTCTTTTAGGACATTTGAAATTGGCTTTTCATCACTTGTTGAAACTGCAAATGATATTAGAGTTGGCGGTACATTTATATTTTCATAAGTTCCGCTCATTGAGTCCTTACCACCTATGGCAGGAATTTCAAAAGTTTTTTCTATTGCAAATGCACCTAGTAGTGCTTTAAGTGGTTTTGCCCATTTTTCAGGGTTATTGCCTAATTTTTCAAAATATTCTTGGAATGTAAGTCTTATTTTTTTGTAGTCAAATCCACTTGCGACAGTTCTAGCTATTGAACCCAAAACTGCATAATAAGCGCCATAAAAAGAAGATTTTTCAGCTAGTTCAGGGTCATAAAAGAACGTCATAAGGCTCATAGTTTTAGAATTTTTATCCCCTACAGGTATAAAGTGTATCATTGCATCACTTTCTGTTATTTGATTTTTTCCACCCATTGGGGTTGTAACTGTTCTGCCACCTATACTAGAGTCAAACATTTCTACAAGACCTTTTTGAGAAGTGTTTTTAATATCTTTAAGTTTTTTTTCTATATCTAAAATATAATTTTTGTCAATTTTTTTGAAAAATGAATTTAAATTTTCTTCATTATTTACTTTAATATTTTGATTTCTATCTGCGCCGTTACTTTCAATGAAATTTCTAGTTATATCAAATACTGTTTTACCATTAAAATTCATTCTAACTCTGCCTGTATCTGTAACTTTGGCTATAACAGTAGCTTCTAGGTTTTCAAGACTAGCTAGTTTTTGGAATTCGCTTACATTTTCTTTTGCTATTACAACCGCCATTCTTTCTTGCGATTCAGATATAGCAAGTTCTACAGCATTTAACCCGTCGTATTTTTTAATTATTTTATTTAAGTCTATATCTATTGATTTTGCAATCTCTCCAACGGCAACAGCAACACCGCCTGCTCCAAAATCGTTACATCTTTTAATCATTTTAGCAGCATTTGGATTCATAAATAGTCTTATAATTTTTCTTTCTTCTACGGCGTTACCTTTTTGAACTTCCGATGATGATTTAATTAGGGAGTTTTCATCTTGTAATTTACTAGAGCCCGTTGCTCCACCAACTCCATCTCTTCCCGTTCTACCGCCTACAAGTATTACAACATCACCATTTTCAGGGATTTCGCGAATAACATTTTCTTTTTTTGCCGATGCTATAACTGCTCCAACTTCCATTCTTTTTGCTAAAAATCCACTATGATAAAATTCTTTTACAAGTCCTGTTGCTATTCCCATTTGGTTTCCATAAGAAGAATAGCCCCTTGCAGATTCTCTACATATTTTGTATTGTGGTAGTTTTCCTTTTATTGTATCGTTAAAATCTGCCTTTGGATTTTCTGCCCCCGTAATCCTCATAGCGCCATATACGTACGCTCTTCCTGATAATGGATCTCTTATAGCTCCGCCAAGACAAGTTGCAGCGCCGCCAAAAGGTTCAATTTCTGTAGGGTGGTTGTGAGTTTCGTTTTTGAACATAAGTAGCATATCTTCTTTTTCGCCGTTTTCTAAAGTTACAGGAACATTTATGCTACAAGCGTTAATTTCTTCTGATACGTCTAAATCTGAAATTTTATTGTTTTTGTAGAGATATTTAGTGTAAAGTGTTGCAAGTTCCATAAGTGTTATCGGTTCATCTTCTACGTTCATACTTTTTCTAAGTTTATGATAATCACTTATAGATTTTAATAAGTCGCTGTTAGTGATATTTTTATCGTCTATTGTATTTGAAAGTTTTGTGTTAAAAGTTGTATGTCTACAGTGGTCAGACCAATATGTATCTAAAACTTTTAACTCTACTTCTGTGGGAACTCTATTTTCAGACTTAAAGTAATCAATTATCATTTTTAAATCTTCCTTACTCATTGCAAGGGAGTTTTCTTTGATAAAAGTTTCAAGGTTTTCATCATCTAATTTTACTAATTCATCTAAATATTTTACATTTTCTATTAAACTGTCAGTTTTACTATATTTGTATAGACTAGAAATATCTACTTTTTCATTTTCTAATGAGTTTACCAATAAACTTTCTATTTTCTCTTTGTCTTCCAAGTTTAAATTGCCGTTAAAGTTGTAAATAATAGCAGTTTTTACTACTATGTCTTCCTCGCCCGTTAATATGGCTATACAATCTTGTGCAGATTTTGCCCTTAAATCAAATTGACCTACCAATGGTCTTATAGCTATTGAAAATTCATAATCGTCGAACGATTTTTCTCCTATAAAATAGTCGTCTATATTAACTTCTGATAATACGTTTTTTGTTACATATTCTATATCGATAGGATTTTTTGTATCGATTAGATAGTGATTTACAATTTTCAAAGATACTGTATCATTTAAGTTTGCAATTTTTTTAAGTGACGCTAATTTAGCGTTTGAAATTGCATCAAACTCTTGTTCTTTGTTTACAAAAATAGAGTACATAATTTACCTCCTAGATAAGATACTTTAATTTTATCATAAAATGATATATAATGATAATTAATAAAACTTATATATTTATTATTTGTATTAATATGTAAAGGAGGATTTGATGAAATCTAAATTTGATAATTATATTTCTTTTTATGAAGTTGCTAGAAATTCTAGTTTTTCAAAGGCGGCGGAAATACTTTTTATAAGCCAATCTGCTGTAAGCCAGTCGGTGGCAAAGCTTGAAAAAGATTTGAATATAAATTTAATAGAGAGAACTACGAAAAAAATGAAACTAACTGAGGCTGGAAAGGTTTTATATAAACAAGTTTTTAATAGTTTAGAGTCTATAAAAAGGGCGGAAGATGATATAGAAGATATAATAAATTTAAGGGTAGGTAGTCTTAAAATTGCTGTAAATGACACTATTTGTAAGTATTATCTTATGCCAAAGTTAAGTAAATTTATTGATAAAAATCAAAATATAAATTTAAAAATCATAAATAGACCTTCAAATTCGTCTTTAAATATGCTTGAAAATGAAATCGTTGATATAGCGGTTGTAAATAAAGTTCCTGAAAAAAGTTATGATGATTATACGGAAGTTAAGAGTTTTGAGTATAGAGATATTTTAATCGGAAATAGTCTTTTAGATTGTGAAAACGTAACTATTAAAGATTTATCTACGCAAAAACTTATAGTGCTAGAAAAGGGCACTACGACAAGAAATTTAATAGATGCAGAATTTTTAAAAAAGCGAATAAATTTTTCTCCAAAGCTTGAACTTACAAGTATAGATTTGGTATTTGAGTTTGTAGAAAAAGGTTATGGATTTGGAATAGTTCCAACTTATGCAAGTAACTTTCATAAAAATATAAAAGAAATAAAAGGGGTCTTAAATCTACCGAAGAGAACTGCAAGTGTTATGATAAAGAAAAACATTCCCATATCAATAGCGAGTAGAAATTTTATAGAATTTATAAAATAGGACTTTTGTACCCTTTTTATTTGTGTTATAATAATAACATATATAGAAAGGGGCAGATTATGAAATCTATTACGAATAAACTTATATGTTTGTTGATTTTAAATTTTATAATTTTGTCTTGTTCAAATTTGTATGCAGAAAATAGGTATGAAAGTATTGAAAATCTAATTAATGATACAAATGATTATATTGAAAAAGTGTATGGAGTTAAAAATTATTATCCGCTTTATGTAGTTGTAAAGGGTAGGAAACACTATGTAAATTTTGAAACATATAAAAAGTATAGGATAATAGCTTATTTTTCAGATAATAGTTTAAACTTAATAAACGCTAAAAAGGATATAGTAACATATAAAGGTAAAAAAATTTATAGGTATGTAGGGTATGATAGGACTGGCAAAAAATTATATAATACAAAGTTTCCAGCAGATATTATAACTGTTTTATATGATAAAGGTGATTATAAAGTTATAAAAGATGCGACTTTAAAAAATATAACTTATAAAAGTAAGGATAGGTTAATTTCTAATTTTTTAAAATCTTCTACAAATAGCATAAAAAATGCTCTTGACCTTTATGTAAAAGTTAGAAATAAAAATTTAGATAAAGATTTATTTTTAAATTCTTGGAAAAATTATTTAAAAATAAAGGATAGAAGTTTTTGGGAAAAAGTTTTGGAAATTTCATCCCTACCAAGTCCTTATACTAATGGAGTTGTTGTACTTAGGAGAAATGGTTATTATTTTACTGTTAATCTTGATAATGAAGCGGATACTAATATAAATTTAAAAGTTAAACATTTGATTATAAATGATAATAAAGATTCTTATTTTGTAAAAGGTAAGTTAGGTAGGTATGATTATAATTTTGTTTTAAAGGACGGAGAAAAAGTAAATATAAAGGCAGATGACATATCGCCATATAACTATAAGGGGTTTTTATATTTAGACGAACCGTTAAAGTCAAAGCAAATTTTGAAGTCAAAAGTTTTAAAGGATAGAGTTTTTAGCAAACAATTAAAGTATAAAGATAGCTTTTCTAAAAGAACGCTTATTTTTCTTTATGAAAATAATTCAAAACTTAACGATAAAATTTTTACTAAAGGAAATATTGAAATTTCAAGTAAAAACTACAATGTAGAAAAAGCAATTCCAAGTTCGGAGTATGTAAGTATTAACGCTTTAGCGGATAGTAAGTATTTGGCTAAATTTTATGTAAATACTGTAAATCGAAACTTGAATGTAAATTTATACTTTGAAGGAGTTTCTAAACCTATAACAAAAAAAATAAGTTATAGTTATAATCTTTTAAATCAACATTTTTTACTTGGAATTAAGAGTTTTGTTGTGGAAAATCAAAAAATAAATAATCTAAAAAATATTTATATGGATATTAACACTTCATTTAAGTTTGATATAAAAAATTATGATAAACATTTAAAAGTAGACTTAAAATATGATGAAAAATTTAAGGTTAAAAGAGATAAAAATAATTTAGATATATTTGTAGCTATGCCCAAAAACATTTATGTTTCAAAGAGTGAAAGAGATAAAATAGCAAGTAATATATTAAATAGTATAAAGATAAAAGTTAGAAATGATAAGATTTTTATTGAAAATCAAAAAATTTTAGATGATAGTTATACAAATAAAGCGTTAGGTATAAATAAACTTAAACCTTTGAAAGTCAGTGTTAAAAAAAGGGTGCAAATTTTACCTAAAATAAAAAACGGAATAGCTGCAACAAATGGGAAAATAGTTTACAAATCTTTATCTGGTTATACTCCTAAAGTTTTATCATTTGTAGATGCTAACATTGTAAGCGTTCATACTCCTGTTTACAATAGTTCTAGTTTAAAGTCGAATGCTATATTTGACCAAAGACCTAACAATAAAAAGGTAAAACCTGCATTGGTTTTAGACGCTGTAAGTACGCTTAATTTATCAAGTTTTGGAAAGCACATAAATAGTAAAGGTTACAAGACCAGAGATTATAATAAGTATGTAAAAAAGAAAGTTGTAGTATTTCCAATAGATGTGTATGTTTCAAAAATTAAAAGTGATTTAACTAAAAGTAATATATCAAAAAAATTTTTCTATAAGAAAAACTCAAAAATAAGTTTAGACAAAAATATAAAAAAAATTTATGTAAAGCCCGCTTTTTGGAATATTACTAAAGATTATAATATTAAAGTTGATTATATAGCAATAAATAGCGATGAAATAAGAGAAGAGAAAATCGCAAATCTTAATATACATAATAATACAGCTAAAAAGAAAATTAAAATAACTTTAACGGGTAGACTGTTTGATTTTATAGTTGAAAGCGTCAAAGATAAAAGGTTTATAAATAGTCGAAAATTTTTTACGGTAGGTAAATTTAATAAAAATGGACTTATACGTAAAAGATATAAAAATTTTTTTGATGAAAAAATAAATAGTTATACCTTGCCCGTTTGTTCTCCACAAAATAAAAACATAAAAACTTTAGAAAATTCAGTTAAAGTAGGTTATCCGTTTATATTTAGCATAAAAAGTTTGGGGAATTTTAGGGATAAGGACGATATAATTGTAGCAAGACCAAAGTTTATATATGTATCAAAAAGTGGAAAAGTAAGGGACGATGTAAAGTTATTTTACACTGATAAAGAAAATAAAATGATTTATGAAAGTTTATCTCAAGAAAAAGCCATTGATGAAAAGTTAAAATTATCTACTCTTTCACTATATAAACGCCTTTATCCACAGTTTAGTAATATTAGAGAGATAGATTATAAGCTGATAACGGGGAGTAAGACTTTTAGATTTAATTCAGACGTTTCTATCAGTAGTTCTGCGTTTAGAGTATTTTTAGAACCTAAAACAAAAGATACATTTGGAAATGAACTTCTTTCTAAATCTGCATATCAAAAGTGGTATTTTAAGTATGCTATACCGAACAATGTTGTAGCATTTTTACCTAATAAAAGTGATAAATTTAATTATTTAGATAGGTTAAAAGACGGTTATATAGGCGTTAGTTTTATTATAGGGATTAGTAAAAATGGAAAGAACTTTAAACCAATACTTACATATAAAAGTAAAACCCACAATCAGTGGACTTTAGAGGGTTATAAATCTAAAATAGTAGATACAAAAATGCCGATTGTAATATTTTATAATTTATCTAAAAACTCGTATACAGATTTTAGAAAAAGATAAAAAATACTCCGAATATTGTCGGAGTATTTTTACTATTATAGTTTAAGCATTTTTAATAGGAGTATATAGAATACTTGGAATGATAGTATGTATATTAATATTATTACTAAATTTCCCATTCTAGTTGGCTCTGCATAACCGCTATAAGGTTTTAACCTCTTATGTGCTTCTTTAGGTGGTAAGATTAAGTCTATTATAAACATTAAAATTTGTAATAATAGGAAACCCCAAAATGCTTTTTTCATATATACAAAACTTAATTTAACTACGTTGTCCATAGTAGATTTTTTCATTAGATTTGTCATCATATCGCCAGCGAATATTGTTTTAAATCCTGCAAACATTATAGATAACACGGCTGCAAATATAAACCATTTTATTACAAAAAGATATGCAGTTTTATCAAAATTTCCCTTTGAGAAAAATAGGTAGTTAAAGAAATTACTTACCTTGCTAGATTCAGTTTTATATTTTGTTACATTTAGCGATTCAATATCACTAGCATTAATTTTATATAAAGAATTATCTATTTCTAAAATCATAGTATCTTTTGAATATTTTGTAAAGTTTATGTATGCATTTTTTTCGCCCAAACAGATTCCATCTAAAAATATGATTTCGCCACTTTTTAAGCCTATGTTCATTGCATAAGTATATTTATTTCTTTCGTGTTGTAATTCATCTAAAATGTTGTTTCTAATTTTCATCTAATACCTCCTATATTCTATACATACATTATACACAAATTATACAAATTATCAACAAATTTTTTGAATTTTTTATTAACTATTTTTATATTCGTATAATACGTATGGAAGATATAAGTATTATACGAATATATTTTTATTAACATTTGAATATATCAATACATACAGAATAGTTTATATAAATATTGAAATTAAGAGAACGTAAAAAAAATATTAAAAAAAGGATTGACATATTTATTAAAAAGGAGTATCTTATATTTAAGAATTGGTGGAACAAAAACCACCATAATAGGTAAATAATAAAATCTAAAATAAAACAAAGAAAGTGAATAGTAGTGGGAGAAAAAAGAATAGTAATAGAAAATAGAATTGAAGAATTTAGAAAGCCGTTGGGATTATCACAACATAGGCTTGCAAAAAGAGTAGGATTGACAAGGTATGCAATAATGAATTATGAAAATAAAAAATCATATCCAACACTTGATATGGCAATTAAAATAGCAAATGCTCTTGAAAAAGATGTGTTAGAGGTTTTTATATTAGATAATAAAATTAAAAATCGATAATTTGGTTTTAAATAATACAAGGAGGTGTATGTATGAAAAATTTAAATATAAAATATTTATTACTAGCTATTGCTGTTATTTTGTTATCTGTTATATTGGTTTTAAATTTATTTGAGCATCAAAAAAATGAAGTTAAATCTGAATACGCAATAGATCTTAATTTGATAAATTTATCTAATGTAGAATTAGAATATTTAAAACTTGATACGAAAGATTTTCCCCAAACTTTTGATGAAATATTCAAAGGTGAAGATAATATTTATTCAGTAGGAGTAGGATATAGAAAAGGAACAGTTTTTATATACAAATATAAATTCATAAATGAAAAAAAAGTTTATTTTTATGAATTTAGTTTAGATAAATATAATAATGTTAAAAATTATCAAAAAGTAAAATTTAAAATAGATAAGGATAAAAGTATTAAGCTATTAAATTAATATTATACTTATTGTTAAATAGGTAATTAATTATAAAAGCAATTAGAAATTATTAATTTTTCTAGTTGCTTTTTTTAATATAATAAGAATTAAAAAAATAAATGAGCAAATAGAAAAATATGAGTTAAAAGTAAAGTTAGTTGAAAATAATAAAATTAAACTTGAGAAGAATAAAACTTATAAATTACTATGAAATATATTTTTTTTGGAAATGAAAATTTATGGGAGGAGAACAAAAAAATTATAGATAAATTATAGATTGCTTAATTCTTTAGATTGCTTAATTCTTTTAAAATTTTTGTAACTTCAAATTTTTTGTTACATTTTGAACATTTCCACTTATTATTACTTTTTTTAGCTTTTTTATGAAAATATTCTAAAGTTCCATTACAAAGTGTACAATTCTGCGGATTTTCGGGTGTTAAACTTTTAACAAAAATTACCATATTTTCTCTATTTTCCATTTTTAATTTTTTTATTATATTCATAATTAACCTTTCTCTCATTTTGTGTAAATTATATCATATTAATAAAATTTTTTGTAGTTTTTTTGCTTGCAAATTATTATATTTCTAATGTATAATATATTTGAAATGTAGTATTTTGAAAGGAGATGTCAATGTTATCAACAAAAACTAATATAGCGGGGTTTGAGTTTGAAAATCCACTTATGAACGCATCTGGGGTTATGTGTTATGATGATGTAGAACTTGGTAAAATGTTGAGTTCTAAAGCTGCAACATTTGTTACTAAGTCAGCTACTCTTAACAAAAGGGAAGGAAACCCACTTCCACGATATAAAAAAACATCGTTAGGTTCAATAAATTCTATGGGTTTACCTAATTTAGGGATAGATTATTATTTAGAATATTTGTCAACTCTAACAAAAGATAAAACAGTATTTTTATCAACAACTGGTCTTAGCAAAGAAGAGATACATACTTTACTAAAAAAAATTAAGGACTCTAGTTTTAATGGTTTAGTTGAACTTAACTTATCTTGTCCAAACGTTGTTGGTAAACCGCAACTTGCCTATGATTTTGAAACTACAGACAATATATTGAGTGAAGTATTTGAGTATTTTGATAAACCGCTTGGAATTAAACTTCCCCCTTATTTTGATTTGGTACACTTTGATATGGCGGCAGAAATATTTAATAAGTACGATTTAGCCTTTGTAAACTGTGTAAATAGTATAGGAAATGGATTAGTTATAGAGGATGAAACAGTTGTTATAAAACCTAAAAATGGATTTGGCGGAATAGGTGGAGATTATATAAAACCAACAGCTTTAGCCAATGTAAACGCTTTTTATAGAAGACTTAAACCAAGTATAAAAATAATAGGTACGGGCGGAGTTAAAAATGGTATTGATGCATTTGAACATATACTTTGTGGTGCTAGTATGGTTCAGATAGGTACTGCACTTCAAGAAGAAGGTGTAGTTGTATTTGAAAGAGTTTTAAGCGAACTTATCGAAATTATGCAGTCAAAAGGCTATAAGAGTATTGAAGATTTTAGGGGCAAATTAAAAGTAATAGAGTAATAATTAAAATATGAATATTGGATTTTTTTAGTTATAAGGAAAAATTATGAATGAACAAATTTTGATAAATAAAATTCTTGAAATATTAGACAAAAATGGAGCAAACGATGCTTATCAGTTTCTTTTAAAGGAATATGATAGTTTAGAGATTAAAAGTGCTATTATATATAATTTTTTATTTGGTCTTGCCGCTTTGAACGGTAATAAAAATGAAACTATTGATTGGATAAGAATTAGTATAGAAGAAAAAGGATTTTGGTATAAACCTGAAGTTTTTGAATCAAGCGAACTAGATTTTATAAGAAATGAAGTTAAGTTTAAAGAGCTTGTAAAAATATCAAATTTAAGGTATAAATCTGCGTTTAAAAAGGGCGAAATTAAATGTACTTTAACTGATAAGATAGATAATAATATTGCTTTAGTTTTACACGGAAACAAGCAAGATAATGAAATTAGTAAAAGTTTTTGGTATAAGGTTTATCTAAAAAATACGCAAATAGAGTATCTGCAGTCTTCTCATATTGATAGTGATAATTTGGCGTGGTGGCATAATGATTTTGATTATGTAAACGATATTATAAAAGAATTGCATAGAGTAAAGTATTTTGATTTTGATAAAAAGATTTTATGTGGTTTTTCTTCGGGTTGCAATACTATTTTAAAACTTATATCTAAAGATATTACTATATGTAATAAAGTTATTTTTGTAGCTCCTTATATTCCAGATGATAATTATTATAATTTAGTAAAAACAATTATAAAAGCTAATATTGAAGTTTTTATAATTTGTGGCTTAAATGATGCCTTAATAGATAGGGTAAAGAAGTTTGAAAAACTTATCATAGAACGTAAGGGTTTAGTTAAAGCTCTTTATATTGAAAATCAATATCACACTTATCCTAATGATTTTGAAAAAGTAATTAAAGATTTAGTTACAATAGATTAAAAAGAATTGTATGTGCTGTAGAAATTTTTTATTATATATGCTATAATGTGTTAAATAAGTATTTATTAGTTTATGGAGTAATAGTATGAATAAGAGATTTTATTACATATTATGGGTTTTTGCACTTGCGCTTTTGTGGTGCGTGTTATTTTTGGACTTTACCTATATAAAAATAGCAAAAGCTATAGGTATGTCTATATTTTGTATAATTGTTACTGAAAAATTTATTTTAAAAAAATCGCTAATAGATATATTTCCCATACATTTATTAAACTTAACTATGTACTTTTTTGTACTAGTTTTTTATATATTCAAAAATTCACTTGCGGGAATAAAGTCTATTTTTACAGGTGATATGGATTTTGATTTTATAACTATTAAAACTATATTACACGACGATTATAGTAGAGTTCTACTTGCAAACTCTATAACTTTACAGTCGGGAACTATTACTGTTGATGTAGAAGAAGATGAGCTTTTAATACTTTGGATGAATCCTAAAACGGAAGACCCCGAAGTTGCTAGGAAACTTATTTCAAGTCCTTTAGAAAATATATTAAAAGGTGGTTAATTTGCAGATATTATTATACATATTATTTTTGTTTATGATGTTATCACTTATAAGCGTTTTTAAGGGGCCTACTATTTGGGATAGACTTTTAAGTTTAAATGTTTTAAGTAGTAAACTTGTACTTGCGATAGTTATGTACGCATCAATAAACTATTCTCGAATGTTTATTGATGTTGCAATAGTATATACTTTGCTTAGTTTCATAGGAATTGTTTTTATATCGGATTTTATGAAAAAGGGATTTAAAAAGGGTAGTGGTAGCAAAGATGATTGATTTAATATCAAAAATAATTATTTTTATAGGGTTAGTTTTTATTTCGTTTGGAGTAATATCTAGCTATAGATTTAAAAATTTTTATTCTAGGGCTTTAATGGCTAGTAAAATTGATACTGTTGGCTTTATTTTGATACTTTCAGGCTTAATTATAAGGCATAGATTAAGTGTTTTTTCATTGAAATTACTTCTACTTATAATCATTGGTATAATAATAAATCCTATTGTTACTCACGCAATAGTTAGGTCCGCTTATATAAGTGGATATATGACTAAAAAAAGGAGTGAAAAATGACGCAAGTTGTACTTTTATCTTTAGTTGTAATTGCTATAATTACTGTAAGTACAAATTCTATAAGAAATGCTGTTATTTATAATGCTGCTTTTTCTATGACTATATCTTACGTATTTTTATTATATAATGCACCAGATTTAGCGATAGCAGAGGCTGTAATATCTAGTGTAATAACGACGATAATATATTTTGTAGCACTTAGAAAATACAATGCTTTTAGAGTATTTTGTAGACTTCCGGAAGACTCTATAAGTGATAAACATTACAAAGATGAGCATCATAGTAAAATTGTAGAACTCATTAAAGAGTTTTGTCAAAAACAATCGCTAGATGCTTATTTTGTATATACTACAGATTCATCTAGTGATATTATAGAAAATTATAGATATGAACTCATTATGGAAGACGGGGACGATAAAATTATAAATATTATTGCGCACAGTGAAAACCTAAAAGTTCCTGTGTTAAAAGATTATATTTTCGAAAGAGAAAGACATGATGATATAAACTTTGTATTTGCAAATGAGGAGGTAGAAGATGACTAATAATGGACGGCGTATTTTAATAGCAGTTTTTATTTTTTTAGTTTGTATTTTTTCCCTTATAGAACATAGTCAAATACAAAATTTATTTGGCTTTCCAATGTTTAATTTTGTGAAAAGATATAGTTTTCAAAGTACACATTCTAAAAACATAGTAACTTCAATATATTTAAGTTATAGGTATTTTGATACTATAATAGAAACTTTTGTTTTGGCTTTTGCTACTATATCGGTAAGTTATATGAACTTGCATAAAAAGGGTGAAAATTAATGAGAGAAGATTCACATTTACTTAGTAAAACACTTGCTATAATTTATCCTTTTATACTTATAATTGGATTTTACATAATTTTAAATTCAGATAAAGTTGCAGGTGGCGGATTTCAAGGTGGCGGAATTTTGTCTGCCCTTTTTGTAGTAAGTTATATTATTCGTAGGGTAGATAGTAGAGATGTATCTAAATTAGAAAAATTAGAACGATACACTCTTTTACTTATAAGTGTTGTAATTTTTAGTTTTATGTTTAGTGCTTTTAACTATCAATATCCAAAGTTTAATGCTTATTATTTTTTAATTAGTAATATTCTAATAGGTTTAAAAGTTTTTTTAAGTTTTGGTATAATTTTTTATAGGTTCCTTTATGGAGAGGAGTTATAGTGGATAAGATTTTAAAATTAATAAATGCGCAAAATATCGCCATAGTACTGTTTTTTGTTGCAATTTATGGACTTATTGCAAGGAGGAATATAGTAAAAACTATACTTAGTTTTGGTATAGCTCAAGCTGCAGGTATATTATTTTTTGCGTCTATAAATGCAAGTGAAAAAACTCCACCACCAATAGGGGTATTTCAGTCAAGTTCTCCTGCAGACCCAATACCGATATCTGTTATGATTACAGTTATAGTTGTAGGCGTTTCAATTACTGCAGTTACAATAAATATGTTTTTAAATATGTATCATAAGTATGCAAGTACCAATTGGAATAAAGTTATGAGAAAGAGAAAGAGTGGATAGTCGGTATGAAATTATTTCATTTTGTAATGATTCCTATACTTTGTTCTCTTTTTATTTATATATTGCCGTTTAAGAAAAGAAAGTATTTTACGGTAGCAGTGCAAATTTTTATTTTATCTGCAGTTATATATAAACTATTTGATGGATATATTTTGATAACAGAGTCAATAAGTATGCATTCTATAGATATAGGAATGAAACTTAGGTGGGATTATTTAAGTAAAATTATGCTTACATTAAACTCAACTTTATTTTTACTTGCTACAATATATGGATTTAATAAATCTCATCTTGATAGGTTGTTTTTATTTTTATTTTTAGCACTTCAAGGAATTATAAATGGTATTTTTTTGAGTGCAGACTTTTTTAATATATATTTATTGGTTGAAGCGGCATCAATAGTTGTATCAATTTTAATTATGTATAAAAAAGACGCTCAAAGTATATACGATGGTATGCTATATTTAATGGTAAATTTAGTCGCTATGGTATTTTTCCTATTTGGTGTAGGATATATGTATAAAATTTTTGGAAGTTTTGACATTTTATACATAGCTGAAAAAATTTATCTAGTTGAAAATAAATCGATTTTAGCAATGCCTTTTGCATTTTTACTTACGGGTATAAGTTTAAAATCAGCGCTTATGCCTTTGTTTTCATGGCTACCTAAAGCACACGCAACGCCTAGTGCTCCAACTCCTGTGTCTGCAATACTTTCAGGGGTATTTGTGAAAACAGGCGTTTATATGCTTATTAGACTTTATTCTATATTTAATGCGGCATTTGATTTATCAGAGTTATTTTTTGTACTTGGAATAGTAACAGCAATATTGGGTGCGATATTTGCATTTAGCCAAAAAGATATAAAGTTAATATTATCTTATCATACAGTTTCGCAAGTTGGACTTATAGTTACCGCTGTAAGTGTAAATTCAAATTATGCGTCGCTTGGTGCTTACTACCATATTTACGCACACGGTATATTTAAAGCGCTTTTAATTTTAACGGCGTCAAGCATAGCTAGAATGTATCATACTAGAGATGTTAGTGAAATAAAAGGTTTGTGGAAAAATTCCAAATTTTTAAGTGTAGGTCTTTTAATAGGTATGGTTTCAATTACAGGTCTTCCATATACTAGTGGTGGCTTTTCAAAGTATATGATAGCAAAGGGGTTTAATAGTAATTTTCTCCACATTACTTTTATAATTATGTCTATGGTTACTATGATGTCATTTTCTAAATTTTTTAAATTACTATTTAGTAGCCCAAATTCAAAAGTTACAAATAATACAAGCGTAAACGAAAAAATAAGTATAGGTATGCTTAGCTTATTATCAATATTTATAGGAGTTTTTGGTAATAGAATATTAAATGTTTTTACAGGCTATTATTACCCATATCATGTTACATTTACAAAGTATGAAGTTTATATAATTGAATTTATAGGTGCATATATTATTTATAGAAGTTTGTCTAACTTGAAGATTATTAAAAAAATTAGAAATTTAGAACTTAATTTTAATCAAATTGTTCTTTCAATGACTATATTTTTTATGCTTGTTATGGTTTATTATAATATTACAACAGTGTAAGGTTTATCACTTGAACCAAAAAATTATATGGGTTATAATAAGACGAATTGAGTAGAATTTTTAGATTAGGAGAAGGTTATGAAGATAGGATTATTTACAGATGCATATAAACCGCAAATAAGTGGGGTAACTACTTCTGTGCAAATGCTTAGAAATGAACTTATAAAGAGAGGGCATGAAGTATTTGTAGTAACTACTACGGTAAATGATTATGATGTATCAAATGAAGTAGGTATAATAAGACTTCCGTCTATTCCTTTTAAAAAACTAAAGGATTTAAGGATTGGAATTCCTGTATCGCCATCTCAAACAAGTTTTATAAAAAACTTAAATTTAGATATTATACATACTCATACAGAGTTTTCAATGGGTCTTTATGGTAAATATTTTGCAAAGAGATTGGGTATTCCGTTGGTTCATACATATCATACTATGTATGAAGAGTACACTCATTATGTCTATACTTTAAGACCGGGAAGAGAACTTATAAAAAGTGTAGTGAAAAGAATAATGAAAAATTATATTGAAGATTGCAACAAAGTAATAGCTCCTACAAAAAAAACAAAACTTGCACTTTTATCTTATGGTGTTGAAAATGATATTTGTATATTACCAACAGGCGTTGATGTAAATCATTTTAAAAGACTTCCAAAAGATGATAAAAGGCTTGATAATATAAGAGAAAAATATGGTATAAAAATTACAGATTATGTTTTGCTATTTTTAGGGAGAGTTGCAGAAGAAAAAAGTATAGATGTCATATTAAGGGCGTTTGCGGGAGTAAGAGAGAGAAAAGATAACGTAAAAATGCTTATAGTTGGCGATGGTCCTGCTATGAAAAAGTTAAAGTATTATGCAGAAGACTTGGGAATAGATGATATCACTCACTTTGTAGGACTTGTTCCTCATGAAGAAGTTCAGTATTATTATAGCGTAGCAGATTTGTTTGTAAATGCGTCTAGGACGGAAACGCAAGGTCTTACTATAATGGAGGCAATGGCGTCAATGTTGCCGATTATAGTTTTTGATGACGATAACATAGAAGAGATTGTAGAAGACGAATTTTCTGGAAGACTTTTTACAGATGACGAACAATTTGAGGGCAAAATTATAGATGCTATGGAAAATAAAGAAAAAACATTTGAATATGCTAAAAATGCTTTAGATAAGATGCAAGAACTTTCAAAAGAAGAATTTGCAAAGGGAGCAGAAAAAATTTATGAGAGTGCAGTGAGAGATTATAACGCTGACAAAGAGTAGGTCGACTATTTAAAGGGTGGTAAATAATGGTTGAAAACGAAAAAAAAATAAGAGTTAAAATTTATCCTATAAATACTAAACTTATTGCTAAATCTGGTATAGGTAAAGCTATAAAGCATCAAAATATAGCTTTGGAATTAAATGATATTGAAGTTGTAAAAAGTGGGGATGATTTTGATATAGCGCATGTAAATACTTATAGTTATTCGTCGCTTAAATTTATTAGAAGAGCAAAAAAACTGGGGAAAAAAGTTATAGTACACGCTCATTCTACAGAAGAAGATTTTAGAAATTCTTTTGCATTTAGTAATCTTGTGTCGCCTTTGTTTAAAAAGTGGATTTCAAAGGTTTATAATGAGGCTGATTTATTATTAACTCCCACTCCTTATTCAAAAAAACTTCTTAAAGGATACGGATTGAAACCTGAAATTATAGATGTATCAAATGGTGTAGATACAGCTAAGTTTGAATACAATATAGATAAGAAAAATGCTTTTAAACAAAAATATGGTTTTAATAAAGACGATAAGATAGTTTTATCAGTCGGATTATTTTTGAGAAGAAAGGGAATATTTGACTTTGTAGAACTTGCAAAAGAGATGCCTGAATATAAGTTTGTATGGTGTGGATATGTAAACCCAAAACTTTTGCCAAAAGATACTAGAGAGCTACTTAAAACAAAGTTAGATAATCTACACTTTGTGGGTTATGTAGATGATATGGTTGGTGCATATTCTGCTGCAGATATATTTTGGATGCCGTCTTATGAAGAAACTGAAGGTATAGTTGTACTAGAGGCGTTATCTATGAAAGTTCCAACATTACTTAGAAATATAGGTGTATATAAACCTTGGTTAAATGATAATGAAAGTGTTTATATGGCTAGTAATAACAGTGAATTTAAAAATGTTATAAAAAAAGTTTTAAGCGGTAATATTGATAGAAATATTTTGGAAAACGGACGAAAAGTTGCGGAAAAAAGAGATATTAAAAACATAGGTGGAAAATTAAAAAAAATATATCAAGAACTTTTAAGATAGTTGGGGACAGGTAATGAATTTAAAATCAAATAAGAAAAATTTTTATTTTGTAATGGCTATAACTCTTATTATAATGGTTATAGTTTTAAAGGACGATTTTTTAGGTGTAGTTTCAGTTTTGGGAAGTGTTGACCTTAAATGGTTGTTATTCTCAGGTGTATTGATGATATTATATTGGCTTGCGGAGTCTACCACATACTATTTAATATTTAAAGTTATGGCAAAAAAAGTTAAATTATCATTTATATTTAAATTAACTATAGCAACTCAATTTTTTAATGGTATAACGCCTTTTGCTAGTGGGGGACAACCGTTTCAAATTTATGTTATAAATAAACATACGGGTATAAATTATAGTAAAATAACATCTATATCCCTTCAAAACTTCATTATATATCAAACTTCGTTGGTTATTTATGGGTTTCTTGCCGTATTTACACATTTTGTATCTAAAGGTTCGGTTTTAAATACAGATAGTCGTATGGGGCTTTTAATATTTTTAGGTTTTATAATAAATTTCTTTGTTATAGCAGGTCTACTTTTAATATCAAGGTCTACTAAATTAAGTAATTTTTTGAGTGAAAATGTTATTAACTTTTTAGGTAAGATAAAACTTGTAAAAAATGTAGAAACGAAGAGAGAGAGTACAAATAAATTTTTAAGTGAGTTTCATAGTGAAATTAAAAATCTTTCTTCTCATCAAAAATTGTTCGGCGTAGCGTTGCTTTTAAATTTAATAAAACTTACTATATTTTACTCTTTATCTTATGTGTTATTCTTATCTGTTGGTATTACAAATATAAGCTTTTTTGCAGTAGTTTTAGCAAGTGCTTATACTATGCTATTAACGTCTTTAGTGCCACTTCCCGGTGCAAGTGGTGGCGCAGAATTAGGATTTATGGCATTTTTTGGCGGTATGATTTCTGGTAACCTTGGAACTGCTGTGATGTTACTTTGGAGATTTTTCACTTATTATATGGGGCTTGCATTAGGATTTTTAACATTTACATTTGGTTTTAGTGAGAAAGATAATTTATAAAATAATAAAAAAGCTAGATTTTAAGATGATTTTTTATTAAAATCTAGCTTTTTTATTTTGGAAATTTACCTATAAATTTTAATTAATTTTATAGATATTTTTTCAATGTTTCTACCATATCAAGGCTTTCCCAAGGTAGATTTAAGTCATTTCTGCCAAAGTGGCCATAAGCGGCAGTTTGTCTATATATAGGATTTTTAAGATTTAATCTTTCTATTATAGCTGCAGGTCTTAAATCAAATTCTTTTGCAACAATTTTTTCTATTTCTTGTTCCTCTAATTTTGCAGTTCCAAAAGTTTCTATAAATATTGATAGTGGACTAGCGACTCCGATAGCGTAAGAAAGTTGAATTTCACATTTTTCTGCAAGCCCTGCTGCAACTATGTTTTTTGCTACCCATCTTGCAGCGTAAGCTGCTGAACGATCAACCTTGCTAGGGTCTTTTCCTGAAAATGCGCCGCCGCCGTGTCTAGAATATCCGCCGTAAGTGTCTACTATTAGCTTTCTTCCTGTCAGTCCAGCGTCTCCCATAGGTCCACCAATTACAAATCTACCTGTTGGGTTTACATAAATTTTTGTTTTTTCGTCGATTAAGTTTTCAGGTATTATATCGTTTATTACATATTTTATTAGGTCTGCTTTTATTTTTTCTATAGTTACATCTTCAGAGTGTTGAGTAGAAATAACTATTGTGTCTATTCTTTTAACTTTGTCGTCTTCATATTCTACTGTAACTTGTGTTTTTCCGTCCGGTCTTAGATAATCTACTACATTATTTTTTCTGATTTCAGTTAACTTTCTTGCTAGTTTATGTGCGTAGTAAATTGGTGTAGGTAGATATTCGTCAGTTTCATTTGTAGCAAAACCAAACATTATTCCTTGGTCGCCTGCGCCTTCATTAAATTTTTCGTCGTTTATAATTCCTGTGCGGTGTTCGAAATCATTTTCTACACCTTGGGCTATATCTGGTGATTGTTCGTCAAGAGCTACGATTACACCACAAGTGTTTGCATCAAAACCATATTTTGCTCTATCAAAACCGATTTCTGATATAGTGTTTCTAACTATTTTTTGTATATCTATATAGCAATTTGTAGATATTTCCCCGCTTACTAATACAAGCCCTGTTGTTATTGAAGTTTCGCACGCTACTCTACCGTTTTTATCTTGGCTAAGTACTGCATCCAATATTGCGTCAGAAATTTGGTCACAGATTTTATCTGGATGACCTTCGGTTACTGACTCCGAAGTAAAGTATTTAGTTCTCATAATTCCTCCTAATTTATATGGAACACATAGTATTTATTACTATAAAATTTTTGTAAAGTTAATTAAATAAAAAGGTACGCCTTTGATAAGCGTACCTTTTAAAGCCGCTTATCTTCAGAACATAGTCACTGGAATTGGCACCACGCTATTTGCAGGTTGCCGGGTTTCAAAGGGCCAGTCCCTCCACCACTCTTGATAAGTTATTTAATAATATAATTTTAACACTTTAATTTATTATAGTCAATAGTTTTATATAAATTATATAAATATTATAAATAATTCATAAATAGATTTTTTACTATAAAGAGAGATGTAGTGGGTATAATATAATCGCTGGTCAAAAAACAATATTATAAATAAGGAGAGTTTAATGAAAAGATTTACGATACTAATATTATCTATTGCTATGATTTTATCATTAACAGCTTGTGGTAATAAAAAAATAGATAAGGAAACTAAAACAACTAAAAAAGTTTCCGAAAAGAAAAATACAAATAAAGTTATTTCGGGTAAAGAACTTGTAAAAAATGTTCACGCTCGTAAAGCTATTTCATTGGCTATAGATAAAAATTATCTTGTAGAAAATATAATAGCGGACGGTTCTAAACCTGTAAACTATTTTGTACCTAAAGAAATTTTTACGTTAGGTGATAATGATTTTAGATCTAAAAATCCGGAAGGCTTTTTAAAAGCTAATGAAAAAGAGGCTAAAAAAGAGTGGGCTATTGCTAAAAAGGATTTAGGCTTTGCTAAAGCTAGTGTTGAAATTTTAATTTTTGATGATAATGCTACTAAAAAAGTTGCGGAATATATACAATCACAGTTAAAAGATAAGTTAGATGGTTTAACTGTTACTATAAATATGCAACCTAAAAAAAATGTTCGTAAACTTGCAAATGAAGGTAAATTTGATATAGAATATACAACTTGGTTCCCTGATTATAAAGACCCTATGACGTTTTTAGAGTTATATAAAGATAAAAATGTTCAAAATAGGGGTAAATTCCATAACGATGAGTACAATAAGATTATTGTAGATGCTACTTCAGGTGAGCTTTCAACTAAAGATAAGGAAAGGTGGAGTGCTTTACAAAAGGCGGAAGAAATTTTAATTAAAGATGAAGCGGCAATAGTTCCTTTATCGCAAAAAGGTTTTACATTTTTACAAAAACCTTATGTTAAAGGTATAGTAAGACACGCAGGTAGTCCTGCTAGATATAGGTGGGCAACTACTACAAAAGATACAAATGGTAAAAAAATAATTAGAAATACTTCTTTCCAAGACTTAACAAGTTTAGATACAAGTAAGTTATTAGGCTTTATTGCTTGGGAAGTTGCTTATAACTGTCAAGAAAATTTAGTAATGCTTAATGATAAGTATGAGGTTATTCCTGGGGTTGCAAAATCTTGGGATGTGTCAAAAGATAAGAAAACTTATACATTCCATTTGAGAGATTCTAAATGGTCTAATGGAAAACCTGTTACAGCTAATGACTTTGTGTATTCTTTCCAAAGACTTGCAGACCCAAATACTAAAGCTAATACGCAGTTTATGATAGCGACTATACAAATTAAAAATTATAAAGATGTAATGATGGGTAAAATGAAACCTGAAAAACTTGGAGTATATGCTAAAGACGATAAAACTGTTGTAATAGAGTTAGAAAGACCTGTTCATTGGTTCTTAAAAACTATTGCGCTTGCAAACTTTGCGCCTATAAATAAAGAATTTGCATTGGCTCAAGGCGATAAATATGGTGTTAAACCTGAAAATATGCTTTATAATGGAGCCTATACTGTAACTGAATTTAAAAATGGTTATGGATATACGATTTCTAAAAACCCTAAATATTGGGACATAAAAAATGTAAAAAATGACGGAGTTTCATTTAGAATAATAAAAGATATGCAGGCTGGAGTTAATCTATATGAAAAAGACCAAGTTGATTCTGTTGTAGTTGGTGGAGAATATAAAGAAAAGTGGCAAGATTCAAAGGAGTATATAACTCAACTTACTCCAAGAATGGACTATTTAATATTTAATATTGCTAATGACGGAATCAAAAAAGATGATAAAAAAACTAAAAAATAATAGTGAAAAATAATTAAACATTATAGAGTTTTGATTTTATGCGTAGCGGATTTCTGCTACGCATTTTTTTATGCTGTTTTGTTTTAAATGTATTGAAATTATATATTTTTGGTTTTATAATATAATTAGTTATGAAAGGGGTAAAAATGAAAATTTTAGTAGCTTATTCATCTAGGACGGGAAATACCAAAACTTTATGTGCGGGGGTTTATGAATATTTAAAATCTAGTTATGAAGTAACGATTTTAGAAGTTAAAAACGTTAAAAGTGTAGAAGAATATGATGTTGTAATACCAGGTTTTTAGATAGATAGGGCAACTGCTAATAAAGAGTGCAAAAAGTTTATAGAAAAAATAAAAAATAAAAAAGTTATATTACTTGGAACTTTAGGCGCTAGTCCGGAAAGCGAACACGCAGATAAAACTAGACAAAATGTCAAGGCGCTATTAGATAGTTCAAATGAGTTTTTAGGTGTATTTTTAGCTAGGGGGCTTGTAGATCCAAAACTTTTAAAACGTATAAAACTTTTGCCACTACCTAGAAAGATAAAAGATAAAATGTATGAGTCTAGTTTAGGGTCAAGACCTACAAATGAAGACGACGTAAAAAAGGCAAATGAATTTATAAGTGAGATTTTATAATTTTATAAAAAGGGGCTAATCTTTTAAGACTGTAGTGACCCCAAAAAGTTAGACTTTATAGCACAGTGGTTTTAATCGCTGTGCTATTTTTATGCTGATTGATTATATACCCTGTATTCTATAGGGCTT